>Ga0206898_10086_pt2 | contig 27092 bp, 26 predicted proteins | sample Alteio_BWOrgHeat_50_FD_153237 | JGI IMG/M metagenome (GOLD analysis project Ga0206898, IMG submission 153237) | Enriched cells from forest soil in Barre Woods Harvard Forest LTER site, Petersham, Massachusetts, United States -... | ecosystem: Environmental > Terrestrial > Soil > Temperate forest >...
AAGTAGCGCTGAAATCAATACCTGTATTTTGCAGGTTACCTGTGTTATAGAAAGGCGCGGTAGCGTCAAGTGAATTGGTAGCCAAAGGTGCTATCTGGAATAATAATCCTGATATAGTCTTTTTGTAAACATCAACAGAGAATTCAAGATTGTTATTAAGCGTTGTTACATCCAAACCGATGTTTGCTGTTTTATCTGTTTCCCATGTAGTGTTTGTGTTACCAACCTGTGTTTTACGGATACCTAATACAGATGAAGTACTGGTACCGTTTATATCATAAAACGACTGGGCTGCGTTGTAGCCGTATAAGTTGTTCGCGTTGTTAGGTACAAGCGGTACACCACCGAGTGAACCGGCAGAACCATAACCAAGACGCAATTTCATGTCGTTAATGAATGATACGCTCTTCATGAAATCTTCTTTCGAAATTCTCCAGCCCAATGATCCTGATGGGAAAGTACCCCATTGGTGACCAGGTGCAAAGAATGAAGAACCGTCACGGCGTATATTGCCTTGTAACAGGTATTTGTCATTAAAGGCATACTCAACCCTTGCAAAGTATGATTGCAAAGTATTTGAATAAATACCGTCAGAGTTTGTTTGTGTACTGGCAACACCTGTATTTAACTGAAGGAAGTAAGGGTCAACTGACACAGTATAGTTACCACGGTTAGCGTTTAAGCTTCTGCCATAGTTGGTAATAGCTTCAGAACCTAACAACACTTTAATATTGTGCTGACCAAATTGTTGGTTATAGGTTAAAGTATTTTGCCATGTGTAAGAACTGTTATAGCCAGCCTGTTCACCGTAGTTATTTGTGTTGGTGTTACCTTCTGCGTTTTCATAAGCAGTAGGAGCAAAATTTGAGTTAAAATAATTATCAAAACTACCACCAACGCTGGTGCGGAAAGTAAAGTGTTTAAGGAAATCAAATTCGCCGTACACATTGCCTATCATTGCCCAATCGTTGTTCTTGTTATACATCAAGTTACGCTGAGCAATAGCAACAGGGTTTGAAGCGTTACTTAAACCTGGAGACCTTGAGCCACCATAATTACCTGCGATATCATATACAGGGATAATTGGAGGTTCGCGATAGGTGTAAGAAATAACGTTGCCTTCATTTTGGTTGCCACCGCTTTCTTGTGGGTTTTGTTTGTAATAGTAGTACAAGCTTTCGCCGATGCGAACGTGGTCAGCAACGTTAAAGTTGGTGTTAACCCTTATTGAATAGCGTTTTTCGTAAGATGAAAGCAATGTACCTTGTTGGTTCAAATAACCTAATGACATTAAGTAATTAGATTTATCGCTGCCGCCGCTAGCTGTAACATTGTGCTGTTGGGTAGGTGCAGACCTGAACACTTCATGGAACCAATCAGTACCAGTTTTATTAGCTGCAGTTACCTGGTTGCCTACGCCTGTAGTAGTATTCAGCGTGTAAGCTGCAAGTGTAGTACCTGGGTCGCCAGTGTGGGCGCCAGCCGGAGAAATAAAATCTGGAATGGTCCAGGTTCCGGTTGCCTTAGGGTCAAATTGTTGATTTGGGTTACCAGCGCCTACTGTGCCGTCATGAGCATGGCTCAGGTATTCAGCTTCCATATAGGTTTGTGTACCACCCAGTTTAAAACCGTCAGACAACGGCTGTGTAGTACCGTATTGTCCGTCGTAAGTAATTGTCGCCCTACCTTGTTTACCTTTTTTGGTAGTAACAACAACAACACCGTTTGCACCACGTACACCATATATAGATGAAGCAGCAGCATCTTTCAGTACCTGGATAGATTCAATATCTTCAGCGTTGATATTGTCTAAGCTTGCCTGGATACCGTCGATTACCACCAATGGCTGAGTGCTGTAAAGGGACCCTACACCACGAATGTGGATAGCAGTTTGACCACCTGGAGTACCAGAGTTTGTAACAGTTACACCAGAAGCCTGGCCCTGTAACAATGATGTGGTGTTACCTGAAACTACCTTGTTCATAGATGCTACGTCAACAATGGCCACGGCACCGGTAATGTCTTTTTTACGCTGGGCCGTGTAACCTGTTACAACAACTTCGTTCAGTGTGCTGTTGGTTGGTGTAAGCGAAATGTTAATAACGTCGCCGCCGCCAACAGTCACTTCTTTAGTTTGATAACCAATGTAACTTACTACGATTACATTGCCGGGGCTTAACGCTAAGGAGAAATTACCTTGAACGTCTGTTACAGCGCCCGTGTTGGTGCCTTTTATCCTTACGGATGCACCAACCACAGGTAGTTTATCATCGCTGCCGATAACCTTACCTGTGTGTTTTGTTTGGGCTGTAACTACCAATGAAGAAACCATGCAGCATAACAGCAGGCATAGTGCTCTTCCTTTTAGGAGTAAACTTTTAAACATGAGATTGAGATTTAGTTGATTAATTTATTTGATTTAAGCTTATTAGTATAATTGAATATCAGTTTACGACGGGGCACGAAAGTTATCCGTGACCAGGAACAAATGGCCGCCCGAAAGAAATGGGGCTGTAAAGATAGTACGTTTGAAAAGGACTAATTGTAACAGTCTTATCATATATTTTTTTTACAATAAAAAAATTTAAAACCTAAATGCGACCCCTACTTTCACGACAATCCTTCAGAAATTAAAGGCTGTCAGACTCAATAAATGTTATAATAATATCAGGTTTTTTATAATTGCCTGCCGACACAAAAACTCGCATTGGCACTGACACTAATGTAAATAGTGTGTACTGTTTACACAAGTAAGTTTATAAGAATTGCAAATTAATTATTTTTATATGCATTATACCAATCACTTTAACACACTATAATACCAAATGTTAAAGAAATGTTAAAAAAAATGACAATTCATTAGAAAAAACGAAATGTAATATTGTTGTTATATAAGGCCATAATTGAGTCAAAAACCTCTTTAACCGCAAATCTGAAGGAAAATGACATTTGTGCCCGCCGTTTTTTATAACAATACACCTTTTTTAAAATTCCCGGTCACCGCCTGATAACCATGTTAAAATTTTAACAGTTCCAGTTAAACTGTCAGATAAACAGTTATTTGAGTGGCATTTCGGAATAATCCCGGCTACCTGTTTTGGCTTCCTGTTATGCAATTTGTAAAAAAATCACAAGTTTGGTATTCAAATGAAATGATACAAAAAAAGCGTTCCGGGATAGCCTGGAACGCTTTTTTATAATAAGATCTTAGCTTAATCTATCATTTTTGCCATTGAACTGACGCTTTATGTGTATCGCTTGAATTGGTGCCTATCTGTACAATAAATTCGCCCGGCTCCCAATCATACACCAAAGCGTTATTATAAAATTTAAGCTCCGATGTAGTAACGTTAAATGTGACGTCCTTGCTTTCGCCTGGCTGCAGCGTTATCTTCTGAAAACCTTTTAATTCTTTTACCGAACGGCTAATACTGGCTACAGGATCACTAATATATAATTGCACCACCTCTTCACCGGTGTATTTACCCGAATTGGTAACGGTTACAGTAGCCTTAAGTGTTTCATTTCCCTTAAGCGACGTTTTGCTCAACTTAACATCACTATAATTAAAGGAAGTATAGCTAAGTCCGTAACCAAAAGGATATAAAGGATCGTTTGAAATATCAATATAATCTGATTTAAACTTGGCGGCTTCATGACCGTTGAACGGGCGCCCTGTATTTTTGTGATTATAATATATAGGTATCTGTCCCACACTGCGCGGGAAGGTAGCTGTAATTTTGCCTGCCGGATTATAGTTTCCAAAAAGTACATCAGCTATGGCATTACCGGCTTCAGTCCCGGGGGCCCATGCATCCAGTATTGCTGCGGCGTGTTCATCTTCCCAGGTAAGGGTAAGCGGCCTGCCATTAAACAATACAATTACCAAAGGCTTGCCTGTTTTGGCCAGCGCCTTCAAAAGATCGCGTTGACTTTCGGGTATATTAATATCCGACCTGCTTGATGACTCGCCCGACATGTTTGCCGATTCACCCACTACAGCAACAACCACATCGGCTTTATTCGCAGTCGCGACAGCTTCATCAATCATTTCCTGTGGCTGCCTGCCGTCTTTTTGTTGTTTCATCCCAAAAAAGTACGACCGTGCGCTTAACAGGGAGTCTTCAGTAATATTAGATCCCCGGGCGTATAAAACGTTTACATTATTGCCAACCACATTTTTTATACCTTCTATCACACTTACCGATTTGCTGGGGTCGCCGGCTACCACCCAGGTCCCAAGCATTTCTGAATGGTTATCGGCCAATGGCCCTACCAATGCAATGGTGCCCGATTTTTTAAGAGGCAATGTTTGCGCCTTGTTCTTTAATAATACAAAGGAGTGTTCTGCCATTTGGCGGGCGAATTTCCTCGTATCATCGTTTAACACTTCATTTTTCTCGCGCACCGGATCGATAGATTTGGCCGGATTGTTAAACAGGCCTAATTTATATTTTGCTTCCAGCACGCGGCGGCATGCCTGATCTATTTCCTGTTGCGTAACCTTGCCTTCTTTTAACGATTTTTTCAGCGTGTTTAAAAACCCTTCGCCAACCATATCCATATCAAGACCGGCCTTTAGCGAAATTGCCGACACTGTTTGCAGATCGCCAAGACCATGGTTGGTTAATTCATTAACCGCAGTATAGTCTGATACCACAAAACCTTTAAAGCCCCATTGTTTGCGAAGCAGGTCGGTAAGCAGCCATTTATTGCCTGTTGCAGGCATACCATTTATAGTATTGAATGAACTCATAAAGCTGCCTGCACCTGCGTCAACTGCGGCTTTGTAAGGCGGCAGGTAATCCTGGTACATTTTAATAAGGCTCATATCAACTGTATTGTATTCGCGGCCAGCTTCGGCCCCGCCATATAATGCAAAGTGTTTTACGCAGGCCATTACCGCATCAGCGTCCATCATATTATTGCCCTGGTAGCCCTTCACCATCGCTTTGGCAACCTGTGATCCGTACCACGGGTCTTCACCCGATCCTTCAGAGATCCGTCCCCAACGCGCGTCGCGGGCGATATCTACCATTGGCGAGAATACCCAATTCAATCCTTCGGCGGTGGCCTCTTTAGCAGCGTTCCGGGCCGACTGTTCAATTAGCGCCAGGTCCCAGCTTGCAGAAATACCCAGTGGAATAGGAAAAATGGTGCGGTGGCCATGTATAACATCCAGGCCAAATATTAGAGGTATATGCAAGCGCGATTGTTTTACCGCAAGGTCCTGTATTTTCGAAACGTAATCAGTGCCATAAACGCCAAATACGCCGCCTACTTCACCTTTCTTTATTTTTTCTTCTATTCCTTTATTTACTACGGAGCCGGTTGTGGCGCGGCCTACAGTTTCCAGGTTAATTTGGCCGATCTTTTCATCCAGCGTCATTTTACCCATAAGGTTGGTAACAAAGGCATTCATTTTGGCGTCATCTTTTTTTTGCTGGGCAGCTGCTGACAAAAAAGATAGCGCTAAGACAAATATTACGGCTGCTTTAATACTTGGGGAATATTTTTTCATCTCAATAGATTGATTTATAGAGTTTATAAATTCGCATAAAGAAAAAGCACCAGGGGGCGGGACTTTGGTTTTATACTAAATAACGGTAAACAATGATTATAATTGGTGATTATTGTAAAAATCATAGTGTATTACTGACACAATTGTAGTGTTATAATTTAAATAATCAAAGTATTTTTGTAGAATAGCAGAAATGTTAACTAAAAAGGAACTTAAAGAATACTGCGTAAATGCCCGCGAAAACTTTCTGCCGCACATCTCTATAGATTGTGTGGTATTCGGTTTTCATGAAGGCTTGATGAAAGTATTGCTTTTAGAGGTGAAAAACGAGGGCGAATGGTACTTGCCCGGCGGTTTTTTATTTAAACAGGAGCCGATTGAAATGGCTGCCAACCGCATACTGAAAGAACGTACCGGTTTGGATGAAATATTTTTACAGCAGTTTCATGTGTTTGGTGATCCCGAGCGTTCAAAGCAGCATTTTGACATGTATAAGGATATGCTGCCTGCAAAGGAGAACTGGTTTACCAACCGCTTTTTGACCATTGGCTACTATGCCCTGGTTGATTTTTGTGAAACAACACCAACCGCCGACCAATTTGCCGCATCGTGTTCATGGTGCGATCTCAATGATATACCCAAGTTAAAACTCGACCACGCCCTGATATTAAAAACGGCCCTTGATACATTGCGCCTGCAACTCAACTACCAGCCTATAGGTTACAACCTGATGCCAAAACAGTTTACCATGCCTGAATTGCAAAAGTTGTATGAGACCATATTGGACAAAAAGCTTGACCGGAGAAACTTTCAACGGCGTATGCTGGGCTTTGGCATCCTGAAACGATCAGAACAATTACGTAAAGGCGGAGCGCACAAGGCACCTTATCTTTATTCTTTCGATCTCGAAACTTACCAGGCAGCCCTTACAGAAGGTTTTAAAGGAGGATGGTGACGAGAATTTAAGATTTTAGAATAACGATTTTAGATTTGGCCAAAAAGCAATCGTAATTCGTAATTCTAAAATCGTAAATATCTTCACTTAAGATTTTAGAATAACGATTTTAGATTTAGCCAAAAAGCGATCGTAATTTGTAATTCTAAAATCGTAATTATCTTCACTTAAGATTTTAGAATTACGATTTTTAGAATTGGCCAAAAAGCAATCGTAATTCGTAATTCTAAAATCGTAATTATTACTACTTATTAGAGTGCAACGCCCCTCCGTTGCCTTCAGTGTCGATAAAAAAAGCCATATAGCCTATTTCATCGCTGATTTTGGTTTTAGGCATGGTAACTTGTCCGCCGGCTGCTTCAACTTTTCCTAAAACTATATCCAGGTCAGGGTTACCGTTAAGGTAAATTTTGGCGCCGTCGGCACTGGGCTTGTGATAAGGGCCTTCAACAATGCCGCCGCCGGCTTTGCCAGCCATGGCATCGGCTGGAAAAAAAGCCATCTTCATTCCCATTGATTCCTGCTCCTGCATTTCAATAGAAAAAATTTCTTCGTAGAATTTTTTTGCCCTGGCAATATCGCTAACGGATATTTCAAACCAGTTTAAAGCGTTTTCTGATGCATTCATAGTTTTTGTTTTTAATTGATGTTTAAAATTATTTATCTCATATTAAGTTATTGTGCATGTATTTGTAAATTTTATCAGCCATTTTAATAATCAAACTTACCGTGGTTTTCTAATATTAATGGTGTGTAAATACGACAACCATAGGGGTTGATTGCGACAAGAGATTATTGTAGCTTTAGACACGATTAATATGATTTTGAAGATTTACAGGATCAATTTTTCCATAATTTTTCATGTTCATCCTTTTAATCCTAAAAATCGTGTTAAACCACTTTTATCATGAAACACGTTTCTATTCTTGTTCCACAGGGACCTTGTATTTTAAGCAGCGTGATAGGCGCTTTTAAAGTGTTCAGCACCGTGAATATGGCGCTGGCTGAACAAGGCAAACGACCTTTTTTTAAGATCCAACTGATCGGGCTAAGCAACGAAACGCCATTGTACGACGGCTTGTTTGTTGTGCGTCCTGAAGTATTGTTGAAGGATGCATCGAAAGCAGATCTGATCATCATTCCGGCTTTACAGGGCGATATACCAATCAGCCTGAAAATGAATGCGGCATACATCCCATGGATCGTTGACCAATACAAACAGGGGGCCGAAGTAGCGAGTTTGTGCACAGGTGCGTTTCTACTTGCATCAACAGGTTTGTTGAAAGGTAAAAAGTGCTCAACCCATTGGGTGGCGGCCGATGCCTTCAGAAAAGCATTCCCGGAAGTAAAACTACTTGCCGAAAAAATAATCACTGATGAATTGGGGATGTACTCCAGCGGCGGCGCTTATTCTTTTTTGAACCTGATGATTTACCTGGTCGAGAAATTCTGCGGCCGTGAAATGGCGGTTTATTGCTCAAAAATGCTGGAGATAGAAATCGAGCGCAAGAGTCAGTCGCCGTTTGCCATATTTACCGGACAAAAAGTGCATGAGGATGAGCCTATAAAAAAAGCGCAGTTGTTTATGGAAAACAACGTTAGCAATAAACTATCTGTCGATCAGCTTTCAGAAATGTTTGCTATCAGTCGCCGTAATTTTGAGCGGCGGTTTAAAAAGGCAACATCCAATACCCCGGTTGAATACCTGCAACGTGTAAAAATAGAAGCTGCCAAAAAAAGTCTGGAATCAAGCAGGGAGAATATAAATGAGGTAATGTATTCTGTAGGATACTCAGACAGCAAGGCATTCCGCACGATGTTTAAAAAAATAACAGGTCTGTCACCTGTTAGCTACCGGAATAAATACAACAGGGAAATGGCGGTGTTTTGAGGGGAAGTCGGGAAGATCGGAAGTCCGAAAGACTCTTAAACTAAATCAATCTATCTCAGTGTGCTGTTCTATAAAAATTGGCGAGGTCGAATTTTTGATTAGTTATTTCATCCAATTCGTCCTTTATCAAATCATTAAGTTTGAGCCAGTATTCTTTGTTTTTGCTCCAGAATTCGGTCTCAACTTCTAAAACATTTTTTAAAAGATCTCCTTCAAAAAAATCTCCTTCGGCCCACAAGTTTTCTGTCAAAGTTTCGAGCACCAGCGGAATCAAATAGTCCAGGCCAATTTGTTGACCGATCATGATGCGGAGATCTTCGGTTGTAAATAGGTTTAGCGGTATTTTCCTTAGTTCTTGTGTCCGCCTGACAAGACGACTATCAAAGTCATTATGGGGCCATCTATTTTTCTCAAGGTCTTCAATAGTTTTAAATCGCCAATTGTTTTCCAGTTTCATTTAATCTACAATTTCAATTTCTGCAAAAACCCGCTTTCAAACATCGCCGGGGATAAAAATTGCAGCATTGGTAAAAACTTTGAGTTTTTGCCAATGGGGTAACTAAACTTTGGTTCTTTTGATTTTATTATCTTCAAAACAAGTTCGGCAACAGGTTCGGCGGTCGGCGCATTTGCTAAGGTGTCGGCAACAAATTGGGATACCTGTTTTCTTATCTTATCATAGTCTTTAATGGTTTCAGGGGCCAGTTCAGCGGCTGCGTCAATATTAGTTTTATAAAATGCTGGTTCGATCACAGAAACCTTTATATTAAAACCCTTCACTTCAAATCTGAGCGATTTAAAGAAACCTTCCAGGGCGTGCTTGCTGGAAGAATAGTAACTCATAGCCGGCAGGCCAATTAAGCCCGATAATGAGCCTGTTGTAATAATTCTCCCACTTCGCTGTTCCCGCATTAGCGGAAGTATCGCCTTTGTTACCTTAACAGTACCCCAAAAGTTTGTTTCAAATAATTTGCGGGCTTGTTCAATGCTGGTATCTTCTACTACGCCTCCAAGTGCGAATCCTGCGTTATTTATGAGCACATCCAAAACTGGTGTCTTTGTTGATAATATTTCAATGCACTTAGCGATAGATTCGTCAGAGGTTACATCGAGTGGCAAAAGCTCAAAGAGAACTTTATCCTGATGCTTTGCAGGATGGCGACCGGTGCCAAACACCTTAAAGCCATTGTTATGAAGCTTGTTAGCAATTAGCAACCCTATTCCTGAAGTTGCCCCGGTTATTAAAACTACCTGCTTATCTGCCATACTAAGTAATTATTAATCTTAAAGTTCAGCAATTGTTGCCTAATCAAAATTACTTAAATACTTTCTCAGAAGGCATCATCATTTTAATTTATCATTAGTGTTTAAACCAACGATTATCGTGTTCGGTTACCAGTCTAATAGCCCGAAACTTCAATCAAGATATAATTATTGAAATAAGGGCTCCCAAATTTTACTCATTAATTACCAACCCTTTATTAAATTGCAATCTTTAACATTATAAACAATGCACAGAGGTGGTTTCTTAAGAGTATTTTTAATCATTGCAGCCATAAGCCTGCTGCTTGACTGGTATGTTTTTAACGGCATAAAAACCATTACTGCCGACTGGCAATCCACACGCATACGCCAGGTGGTTAACTGGGGCTATCTTGTTATTTCTATTGGCGTAACCCTGATATTTCTGGGAGGCCTGGGCAGTTTTAGTACAGCAAGAGGTATGACGCCTTTTCACGAATGGGTGCTCAGCATATTTTTGATCTTCCTTATTACCAAAATATTTTTCGTGCTCATTCTGTTTTTGGGTGATATTGGGCGCTTCTTTTATGGCATTGTAAACAATATTGTTAAACCAAAAGGCAAGGTGATTGAACCATTTTTCCCGGCCAGGCGTAAATTCATCAGCGAAGTCGCGGTGTTAGTTGCTGCTATTCCTTTTGCAAGCTTGTTTTATGCGGTATTTAAGGGCAAATATGATTATAAGCTGCACCGCGAAACGTTGTATTTCGACGACTTGCCGGATGCGTTCGACGGATTTACTATTACACAATTATCTGACATCCACTCCGGGAGTTTCGATAACCCAGAAGCTGTACAAAGAGGTATTGACCTGGCAAAAGCGCAAAAAAGCGATCTTTTTGTTTTCACCGGCGACCTTGTGAATAATGCCGCCTGGGAAATTGAACCGTATATCAATCGCTTCAGTCAGCTTAAAGCCCCATACGGGCAATTCTCCATCCTCGGCAACCACGATTACGGCGATTATATCCAATGGGACAATGATGCTGAAAAAGCCGCAAACCTCGAAAAGCTAAAACAACACCATAAGACGCTTGGCTACCGTTTGCTGCTGGATGAGAATGTGGTAATAGAAAAGGGCGGGCAAAAGATCTCACTCATAGGTGTACAAAACTGGGGGCGTGGATTTGTTCAGGTAGGCGACCTGGATAAAGCCTTGCAAGGGGTTGATAAGGATGCCTTTAAAATATTATTATCCCACGACCCCACCCATTGGGAAGAAAAGGTAAGATATCATCCAACCAATATCCACTTAACGCTTGCCGGCCACACCCATGGCGCGCAATTTGGTGTTGAAACAGCACATTTTAAATGGAGCCCCGTCAAATATGTTTACCTTGACTGGGCCGGACTAATCAATGAGAAAAGTCGCTACCTCTATGTAAACCGCGGTTTTGGCTTTTTAGCCTTTTCGGGCAGATTGGGAATCTGGCCGGAGATTACTGTTATAACTCTGAAGAAGACTGTGGCTTGATTTCAGATATCGGAAGTCAGATGTCCGATGTCGGATTTTTTTACAGACTTTCTGACTTCCGACTTCCGACTTCCGACTTCCGACTTCCGACTTCCGACTTCCGACTTCCGACTTCCGACTCCCCTCCCACAAACTGGCACGATTTAAGCTTACCTCATAAGCAAACAACATCGTCGCTATGACTAGCCAAAACACAAAAAAGATTGGGAATCGACCGGAGACAAAACCGGTCAATAAGTTGGATACATTGCATGAAACCTGGACAACAATGAAACCGTTTGTCCGCTTTTCTGCAAAGGCATTAAAAGTAATTGCTCACAGTTTGATGTTTATTGTAAAGAATATACCAAAGCTTGATGAGCATAAACCTACGGCAGCAAAAGGTAGTAAGGTGATTAAGATTTAAAGTCTCTTTAAGCTGTCAAGCTTACTTTTTATTAAATTTATCGATGGCCCATTTCTTAGGATTGTTTAGAATGTAATCAGAAATAAAGCAGTAAGATCTTTCGTCGCGAATGATGTGTTCGTGATAATTGTGTTGCCAAACAGAGCCGCTATAATTCAACAAATTGATTTGCTTGGTGACCGATGATTTATAGCCCCGAACAATTGCACCAATATTGTTTGACGGTGATTTTGGCATCATGAATGGCTGTCGGGGCGTATTGAATTCGCCCGGATTGGCGGCTTCCATATTGAATTCGTCCAGATTTACAATATCGATATCCGGTCGTCGGGGCGAATCGAATTCGCCCGTCCTGTCGTCATTTATAACAATTATGCCGTGCATATGATTAGGCATTATCACAAAAACATCCAACGAAACATTCGGCCGCAACTCCTGTGTCCTTAGCCATTCGTTGTACGCAATCAACCCCATTTCATTTAAAACCATTTCTTCATTTACTACCTCGCCAAATAAATGCTGCCTGTTTTTGGTACAGATGGTAATAAAATATGCGCCGGCTTGTGAATAATCATATCCCTTAAGCCGTATTGATCTGCGGTGATGTATTAGCGGATTATATTTCATTTTGTGATTATTAAGGTTTCGGTTGGGGCGTATGCGTATACGCCCATATATATCTTTCCTTTTTTTTGGCTTTTGGGCGAATGCTATTCGTCCTTAACCCTGGGTTCTTTGGGTTGGGGCGTATCGCATACGCCTTATATGTTATCGTACCATCCGCCGGGCATTCGCCGGTATCTATCTCGGGCGAATGCTATTCGCCGCTATCTATCTCGGGCGAATGCTATTCGCCCCTATCTATCTCGGGCGAATGCTATTCGCCGCTATCTATCTCGGGCGAATGCTATTCGCCCCTATCTTCTCGGGCGAATGCTATTCGCCCCTGCTGACAAAAACCGCCGATGGAAAATCCTTGTCGTCAAAAATCTCCTTTAACCCGGTAACCTGGCTTGGCGTATCAAAAATCATTACCTGGCGACTCTCATTATTATAATTTGGCCATTGCGGTAACCCGGATGTATTAGGATTTCCCGTTTTTATAAACGCCACCCACGCATTGTGCATATTTACCGCCAACTGTTTTTTCTCAGGACCTGCAAAATTTGTGGCAGGATCATACCAAACAAAAGGCAATTCGGCGGCGTGTGCCGCGCCAAGTGAACCTTTGGCATAATCAAAGCGATACATCCAAACAGGTACCCCGGTTTGCACCAATGCTTTCGCCCAGCGATAGGTGTGCATTTGGTACATATATTGGGTAAATACCTTTATAGCAGCATCTTGTGGTGAAAGCGTTTTCTGTTCCTGTAAATAGTTATTGTAAACCACAGGGTAAACATCCTCAAACATTCCTTTAAAAACTAAGCTATCGGGCTGTTTAAGTCGGCTATCCATAGCAGCAAATAACGTAGCCTCTGTTTTATTTGTTCCCATCAGCGCCTTAAAACGGGGAAGCTTATTAGCAGCAGCATATTGATACGGATCACCGGTTATTACTTTACCATCATCCACCGGTCCAAAAAAAGAAGTTGCTTCAACGCCATTACATACCCTTCCCTGAGCTTTCATCAACGAGTCGGCAGGCAGGGTTAAAAGTTTGGCTGCATCGTTAGGTCCAAGATGCAGTTGCCGTAAAACCCTTAAACGCATATTTTTAGCAGTGATGGTATCCCTTATGCATTGCACAGATCCACTTTCGGCAATATATTGCTGAAATAAACCTTTAGCTTTGGGTGAAACCACTACCGCGCTCAGCAATTTTGCCCCGGCAGATTCTCCCATTATTGTAACCCGGTTAGGGTCGCCGCCAAAGGCTGCAATATTCTTTCTTATCCAGGTAAGGGCCATAATACAGTCCAATACGCCGTTATTGGCCGACGCGGCATAGCCTTTGTCCACGTCGCCCAGGTACATAAAACCAAAAACACCGAGCCTGTAATTGATGGTTACCGTGACGATATCGTCACGATCGGCAAAACCATGGCCATCCTGCCCTTTTCCGGCACCGGCGGTCATGCTGCCGCCATGCACCCAAACCAATACTGCGCGTTTTTGCCTATCGGCGTTTGGCGTATAAATGTTCAGGGAAAGGCAATCCTCGGAGCCAACTACACTTTTACTTGAATTTTGAGTGGCCACTGATCCAAATTTCAGTGCTGATAATGTGTCCTTCCACAAGTCATGGTCAACAGGTGGTTTAAAACGCAACTCACCCAACGGCGGCGCTGCATATGGAACTCCTTTAAAAACCGATATGTTATTCTCAATCGCCCCGAGTATATAGCCTTTATTGGTTTTAACAACTGGGCTTAGGTTTTGGGCATCGACTTTATACGCTGTTATAAATACAAATAACGAAAAGCTGTAAAGTAGAAGGTTTCTTTTTTGCATGATGAAATGTATAGCGGTTTTGATTGCTTTAAAAGTAAGCATTGTTTGATATTAAAATAAATGATTATTTGATGCTATAAATACAACTTAAAACTGTCCGGCATTAAAACAGGTTCAAACACACAATTGGTGTTTTTGTCGAATTAAATTCATTTTTTTAAACAATACATTGAATATAATTCTAAAATTATTAACATTACAGTATGATTAACGAAACAGAGATCGTACTTGATAAAACAGACCTGCAGATATTGCGATTGATGCAGGAAAATGCCCGGATCTCAAACGCCGACCTTGCACGCGAACTTGGAATGGCCCCTTCTGGAGTGCTGGAGCGGGTAAAAAAGCTGGAACAAAAAAACGTGGTAATGCAATATACAACCCGTATTAATCCCGGTGCATTGCAGCAAAAAATGCTCGCCTTTATTTTCATGAAGGCTGCAGATGGGCCTGGCTGTAATGATACTGCCCGCGAACTGGCAAAAGTTCCTGAAGTGCAGGAAGTACATCATATCGCCGGCGATGATTGTTACCTGGTTAAGGTGCGTACTTACGATTCAGCATCGCTAATGCACCTGATGCGCAACAATTTCAGCAAAATCCCTAACCTTTTAAGCACCCGCACCACGATAGTGCTTGAAACAGTGAAGGAACAACAACAATTGGTTATACCTGAAAAATAATAAGTTATGTCACCAAACTCAAAAAAGCCTGCTTCTACCCTATTGGTCATAATCGCGTTCGCTACAGTTTATCTGGTGTGGGGGTCAACGTACTTTTTTATAAGAATTGCCGACCAGGGAGGTATGCCACCCTTTCTATTGGGAGCACTTCGATTTACCACGGCCGGCCTTTTGCTGATGGGGTGGTGTGTTATTAAAGGAGAAAAAATATTTGTTCTTAAAGATATTGCTACAGCAGCCGTAACCGGTGCGCTTTTACTTTTTATAGGAAACGGCGTGGTAATATGGACCGAACAAACGCTGCCAAGCGCGATGGTAGCTATCCTGGTATCATCTGCTCCCTTGTGGTTTGTATTGCTCGATAAACCTAATTGGGCCGTGAACCTAAAAAATAAATCCACAACTTTCGGTTTGGTAATTGGTTTCGTGGGTGTCATTCTATTGTTCAACGAGCAGATTGGCGGGATCTTTAATGATCCTGCTGCTCAGTCAAAATTGGCATGGATGTTACTGCTGCTTCTTGGCTCAATTTCTTGGTCTTCCGGCTCCCTGTATTCAAAGCATCACCCAACTGCAGTATCTGCTTCTGTCAATACTGCCTGGCAGATGATCATTGCGGGTATAATTTATATTCCGGTCAGCTTAATGCATGGGGAGTACAGAAATTTAAACTTGAATAATATTCATAGCAGTAGCTGGTTTGCGTTGCTGTACCTTATATTTTTTGGTTCTATTGCTGCGTTCAGCGCTTACGTATGGTTGCTACAAGTACGTCCTGCTACACAGGTGAGCACCTATGCGTATGTTAACCCGGTAATAGCGGTGATATTGGGTGTTGTTTTTGCAGGTGAACACATTTCACTGGCGCAACTGTCGGGACTATTTGTCATTTTGGTGAGTGTATTACTTATAAACCTGGCCAAATACCGGAAGGAAAAACAAGCGGTGGAATTAGTGAATGGTTAGAAAAGTTACTGATAAATCATACCGGTTCACTCAATCAACTAAACTTAACCCAATCAACTAAATCGTCAACAATTATTTTATATTTAACCATAAAAATTTAAACCCCTAACTTTTATGGCACTCAACAAAACATGGCATGACTTACACCAGGAATCATTAGAATTTGGCCAACGACTGGCCGACAACGTAGCCCAGGGAATGGGCTCGTGGCGTTTTATTATCATTCAAACGGTAATCGTTGCACTTTGGATGGTTCTTAATGTGATTGGTTTTGCATATAAATGGGATCTTTACCCATTTATTCTATTAAACCTGGTTTTTTCTACACAGGCAGCCTATGCGGCCCCAATCATTATGATGGCCCAAAACCGGCAAAGCGATCGCGACCGCGCACAGGCAAATGCAGATTACGAAACAAACTGTGAAGCCAAAAAAGAGATAGAGCAGCTTATTTCAAAGCTAAACTCCATTGAAATAGATAAACTGGACAAAATTCTGGATTTGTTACAGAAAACAGAGGCGAAATGACGTCAAGAATCAAGAGCCAGGATAAAAAACGCGCTTTCTTGGCGCTTGATCCTTGGCTCTTGATTCTTGGTTCTCAACACCTGGCTCTTTTGTTTAACGCTATTTAACCTTTAGCCTTTCAACTAATTATTTCCTTTTTTCTTAGCTTTGCAGCAGATGACTAAAATCGAAGAAGCCATAGTACATGAGGCTGAAGAAGAAATAAAGCCGAAGACACGCAAGCAGCGAAATTGGAATATTGTTAAAACGATTTTAAAGATCGGGGTAACTACTGCTTTACTTGTTTGGGTTTTTAGTAAAGTTCCGGTTCACCTGTTAAAAGCCAGGCTTTTACACGCAAATTACTGGTGGATGTTGGCCGCTTTGATGTGTGTACTTTCATCAATGGTGATTTCTGCATGGCGGTTGTTAAGTTTTTTCAAGTCAGTTGGATTAAGGCTTGATCCGAGGTATAATTTACGGCTGTATTTTTTGGGACTATTCTACAATTTCCTGCTACCAGGCGGTATCGGCGGGGATGGTTACAAAATGTATCTCATCAATAAATCATACAAAACCCCGCTAAAAAAACTATTCTGGGCCGTTATGTTCGATCGTTTAAGCGGTTTATGGGCTATAGGATTAATCACCGTCGCACTTATATTTTTGATCCCCCAAATAGATGTTCACATTTCCATTCCACTCGGAATATTTATTGTAGGCTCGGCTATTTATTGTTTTGTTGCCTATAAGTTCTTTAAGCAGTATACAAAAAACTTTTTCCAGGCACATGCAAAGGCGCTGTTGCTGCAGTCTTTACAACTGCTGGCAATTGTTTGTGTACTTTTGGGACAGGATTTTAGCGGAAAATTCTCCCCTTACCTTTTATCATTTTTGATCTCAGCTCTTGCAGCTGTTATCCCGATAACTGCTGGCGGCGCGGGTGCCCGTGAAGCTATTTTTACAAAGCTTGCAGACGTTTTCCCGATGGATAAGGGCCTGGCCGTTTTTCTTCCGGCATCATTTTACATCCTTTCATTGATAGTTGCCTTCATCGGGCTCTACTATGTTATCAGGCCAAGTCGTTTGCAGGAAGGATTGCCTGCTGATGAAGAAGTTAACGGCGATGATGCTGTTGATCTGAACTCGAATTAAGCGAATTACCGGAATTGATGGAATTTTATTGCATGTTTAAATTCTAATAATTCATAAATTCTATAAATCCGGGTTCCGACAAAATTGCAAACCACTCACTCATTCAACTAATCAACCATTCAACCAATAAACTTATTTCCCTAATTTTGCGTTTCCTTATAAACCACATTGGAGATTAATGAGCTATTTTAATGATTTTAATAACCCGCAGGTGGCTGCCTTGCCTGCTCACTTAAAACAATTTATCGTAGACCAGCATTACGAGCGCTATACGCCAATTGACCACGCCGTTTGGCGTTATGTAATGCGGCAAAATTATAGCTACCTTAAGGATGTTGCCTATTATCCATACATTCCGGGCCTGGAAAAAGCCGGCTTAACAATAGAAAAAATTCCAAGCCTGCAGGAAATGAACGATGCGCTTGCCAAAATTGGCTGGGGCGCTGTTACTGTGGACGGGTTCATCCCACCGGCAGCATTTATGGAATACCAGGCTTATCGCGTTTTGGTTATCGCGGCGGACATACGTCAGCTAAAACACATTGAATATACCCCTGCTCCCGATATTATACATGAATCGGCAGGACATGCGCCGATAATTGCCGATAAAGATTACCACGAATACCTGAGTTATTTTGGCTCCATTGGCGCCAAAGCCATGTTTTCTGCCCAGGATTTTGAATTGTATGAAGCAATAAGGGCATTGTCAATCTTAAAGGAAATGCCAGATGCAGATGAAACAGCCATAAAAAATGCGGAAGAATTGGTGGCTTATCGCCAGGAAAACATTGGCGAACCATCCGAAATGGCGTTATTGAGTCGGCTACACTGGTGGACCGTTGAATATGGGCTGATCGGCACGCTTGACAACCCTAAAATTTATGGAGCGGGGTTATTGTCATCGATTGGCGAAAGCGTAACCTGTATGGATAGTGGTATCAAAAAGTTACCATATACCATAGATGCTATAAATTATAGTTATGATATTACCAAAGCCCAGCCACAACTATTTGTTACCCCGACCTTTCAGAACCTGATTGATGTGTTGGAAGCGTTTGCGGACACCATGTCATTCCGCCGGGGCGGTACGTACGGGTTAAAAAAAGCGGTAGAAAGTAAAAATATTTGCACGGCAGTTTACAGTTCAGGTCTGCAGGTTACAGGAACATTTATTAATTTTCAAACAGGTGAAAATAACGAGCCGGTTTTTATAAAAACTACAGGCCCTACCGCGCTTGCCTTTAATGACAAACAAATCAAAGGTCATGGAAAAGATTATCATAATGACGGGTTCAGTTCGCCCGTTGGGAAATTAAAGGGCCATTCGGCAGTGTTAGAAAATATGTCATCGGCGGAACTTACTGATCTGGGAATTGAAAAAGGGAAACGGGCAACGCTGAATTTTGAATATGGTGTAACAGTAAGTGGTTTGATAAAAAACATCTTGTCGGCTAACGGAAAAATTCAGCTTATCACTTTTGAAAACTGTACCGTTAAGAATAAAAACGGTGAGTTATTATTTGATCCGTCATGGGGTATCTATGATATGGCCGTAGGCGAAAAAATTATATCAGTTTTTTGCGGGGCGGCGGATAAGGAAGCCTTTATGGAGGTAGCCTACAAATCAACGAACAAAACCCATCATACCGACTATGACTTTAACACTTTGGAACTTCATAAATTATACCAGCAGGTACGAAACAGGCGGCATAAAGGCGGCGATTTTGGCTTCCTGGGTAACGTATGGCTAAGGCTTCAAAAAAACCATCATGACGATTGGCTTTGCGCCCTTGAAATATTGGAAATACTGGAACACGAGGAAGTTGAACCATTGTTAGCAAAAGAGATAAGAACTTTCCTTGAGCAAAAAGCAAATAATGAACCGGAATATAGCAAGCTGATCAGTGATGGATTTTATTTAATTGAACACCCTGTTGAACAAAAATTGGTAGTTTAGTGGTATGAATATCATTATAACAGGCGCGAGCAGCGGTGTGGGTTTTGAAGCCGCGCTCGAACTAATTTTATCAGGCAACCATAAGGTCATTGCCCTGGCAAGATCTAAAGATAAACTTGAAAGATTATTGGAGATTGCCCATGGCTTAAACCCGGCTGCTGAAATATATGCCCTTGCCTTTGATATCGTGCATGATGACTACGACGGCTTACGGCAATTTATAAATAGCAATTTTGATAACCGCGTTGACGTACTGATTAATAACGCAGGTGTTTTGATCAATAAGCCATTTCTAAAATTGAAAGAGCTGGATTTTGTAGAAATGTTGCAAAACAATTTTATAGGGCATGTGCGCATCATACAAAGCATGATTGACCTGATGCCGCCGGGTTCGCACATCGTAAACATCGGCAGCATGGGTGGTTTTCAGGGCAGTGCTAAATTCCCCGGCCTTGCAGCGTATTCAGCAAGCAAATCGGCTTTGCATACATTAACCGAATGCCTCGCTGTTGAACTGGCTGAACAAGAGATAAAAGTTAATTGTCTTGCATTGGGTTCTGCACAGACCGAAATGCTCGAGGCAGCTTTTCCGGGCTATCAATCGCCAGTTATGGCTTTTGAAATGGGTAAGTACATTGCTGATTTTTCTATAACGGCCCATCGCTTTTTTAATGGGAAGGTATTGCCCGTGGCTGTAACGACCCCATAAAAAATACATTTGGTAGTATGCTGACAATACACTTATTTAGCTATTACGAAACCAGCGATTAACCAAAGCGAAAATGGATGCCACACTTTCCTATCTTTTTGATCATTCAAACGATTTTCTTTGTGTATTTGACAGGCAGGGAACGATAGTTCACTCAAATATTTCTATCAGAGAAGCATTTGGTGTTACCGAACCAAATATAAATGGGAAAATGGTCGGTGAATACCTGCACCCTGCAGATCTAAAAAGAAGTGATGAATTATTAAAGGCCTTAGGCTCCGGTAAAGAGATCACCGGCTACGAAAACCGCATCAGGGCAAGAAATGGACGCTATTACAATATTAAATGGTCTTTTAGTTTCAACAAAGAAGATGGGTTTATTTATGCTATCGGGGCCAACTCGGTCAGCAACTTAGAAAAGGCCGGCGAACTAAATATAACCGACAATATTCAACTAACGATACAGAGTTTTAACGAGGGGTTTTTCATTATAAACCGTAAATGGCAGATAACGTCCTTTAACCCGTCGTTCCAGGCCATAACAGGGTTAACCACACGCCAGCTTAAAAATATTAATTTAAAAGAGTTAAGAAGCCTGGGGGTTACAAGTGAAGTTATGGCCGAATTTAAAATTGCCTTTAAAAGCAACGCTTCCAGCCAGGTGGTATACTTCAATAAATATTTTAACCGGTGGCTGCGTTTAAATATATATCCTCATAATAACGAGCTGACAGTTTTGATAAGGGACATAACCAGTATTAAAATTCAGGAATTAACGCTGGCGCTTGAAAAACATGTGCTCGAATTGAATGCCTCATCTTCATATACATTTTCACAAACAGTGAATGAATTGCTTACAGGTATTGAGCAAATCCATCCCCATATGATCTGTTCTGTACTTGAGATTGATGAAGCGCAGGAAAAGATGTACTTTCTTTCAGGGCCGAGCCTGCCTGTTGAATTCTGCAATGCTGTAAACGGGGCATCGGTTGGTCCAAATTGTGGCTCATGCGGTACCTCAGCCTACCACCGCACCCAGGTTATAGTAAGCGATATCGAAACAGACCCGATATGGGCAGATTATAAAGAAGGCATTCTGGCATTCGGACTAAAAGCATGCTGGTCGACGCCGATAATCAGCTCAAACAGTTCGAAGGTATTGGCCACTTTTGCCGTTTATTATACCAGTCAGCGCGCACCCCAACCTGAAGAATTAAAAATGATTGACCGCACGGTTAATATTTTACGGGTGCTGATTGAAAATCAAAGAAACCAGGACCACATGAAGGACCAGAACAAAAGGCTCCATGAAATCGCTACGATCAGTTCACACGATGTAAGGCGCCCGGTAGCTACTATTTTAGGTCTGATTAGTTTATTTGACCGGGAAAACCTGGATAAGCCTTTAAATAAAGAGATCATTAACCATCTTGACGATGTAACCCGTGAACTTGATGATGTGATCCATGCCATTGTGCAAAAAACCATTCACTTAAAAAGCGAAGGGTTGTGGCTGGCCGAGGTTTGCGGCGGCGCATAAATAGTACATCTTCTCTTTAAGAAAAGTATTTTTGGCTCTTTAAAATTTGCGTCCTTCACAGTTGAATTATTTCGCGGTCGTCCTTTTTATCTTCCTCCCTTTCAACGGTTATTGTGCATTCGCCAATTAAAGCGGCTAATGCGCCTACGGCGGCCAGCATCGGCAACATTAAAGCGCCAACAACACCGATGGTTAATGGGAAGGTCATGATCTCTTTACCGGTCTTATCTGTAATGGTGATCTTTCTTACATTGCCTTCTTCTATCAGTTCTTTTACTTTTTTAAGTAAAGCTTCCCCATTTACGGAGAATGATTCTTTTGTGAACATAATATTTAAAAAAATGGTTTTTAACTGTATCGTTTTTGAATATAAGATTATTTCAAAAGGGGTTAGTTACAAGATTCTCAATTTTTTAGAAATATTTTTTGTCAGAAAAGACGGCTAACATCTGTGTCGGGAGGGATATGTCCTAATAAACGGCACATGGTCATAATTTGTCCTTTGTGATGAAACTCATGTGTAAGCACATGTGTAAAAAGCTGTAACGGGGTGGCGCTTAACTGCCCATTCCTGTTGTGCACGCCCGTTATAGGTATTTCCAATTTGTCTTTAAAATTTTCCAGGAAGGCGTTCACCACTTCATCCACATTTGAATACAACTGGCGGATAAGAACTGATGTATTAAAACCCGTATCATTTAATTGTCCAACAGGTTGCTTCAACGCGAAATATCCAAGCCAATTAAAATAACAGCTGGCAACGTGTTCCAGTAGATAACAAATAGTGTTGTTTTCATAAGCTGGGACCGGCGTGTTCAAATCAGCGCCAATTTCTGTTTCAATAAAGTTCAAAACAAATGCCCTTGAGCCTTTTGTCATGGCATACTGTTGTTGTAATACCGTGATCATGATTATTTACTCCTTAATAAGCAGTTTCCTTGGTTAATTGGTCTATCGCTTTGTGCAATTAGACACCTTATTCGTTTTTTCCTTGAATCGGTAAAACCAGTACATTATTTTCCGGTTTGATAGCTGCGTATATGTGTGTATTTTGATTTAAAACAAAATTTATTTATTTTTGAATGTGAACGATACCAAATCTGATACTATCCGTAAAAAGCAAAAAGCATCTTTTGTTAACCCTTTCATTCAAATGATTGAGGATAAGAAAAAGATTGAAAAGGCTATCCAGGAGGGTGAACCGCTTTCTACCCTTAAAGATATTAAATTTGTCAAACCTTTATAATCTATTTCCTTCATCAGGCGGATATCAATTTACCAATCATGTCGGTGATCAATATTATGTTTACCTAACGGCTTATAGTCTGCTTAATCCAGATGGCCAGGATGAAGCATCGTACGTTGACGTTTACATGATAGGTTTTAGTTGCAAAAGGGCCAATCCTAAACACAGAAAGCTTTACGATGCGAAAAGTAAGGATACTATAATGTTTATTTTCAGAAGTTTTATGGAATTACATCCTGATGATGCATTTTTATATGTTTGCGATAACAGGGATGGCCTTGCACGCAACCGCCGCGTTACTTTTGGCCGCTGGTTTCATGAAGAAAATAGCGCGTATGAGCAGCATCACTCACCTGTCAGTTATGGACAAAATAATTGGTATAGCGCTATCCTCATTAAAAAGGAAAATGCGGATAAACAACTATTTATCAATGCCTATCATTACACCCTGAGACAAATGATAAGTGATATCGACGAAGTGGGGTAAGATAAGAATTAGCCACGTATTAAATTGAGTGTTTGGGTTTTAAGTAAATCGAAAATACAAAGGGTAATACTTGCAAAGCCCAGGTCGCATTCATGTCTTTTTACAGCTTCACACCTCTCAAAAAACTCTTAATATCCATTTGTTTTTTGCCCTCAAGCTGCACTTCAGTCACGCTTACAAAGCCATCATTGGCGGCAAATTTTAAATAGCTTTTATGGTCGGTAATAAAGTGTCCGGGCACTATTTCATGATCTTCCACCTCATATTCTGCCCTGAATATTTTAAGTACTTTCCCATTTAGCAATGTATAGGCAGTTGGTACGGGGCTTAAGCCGCGGATTTTGTCATAAATAGTTTTGGCCGGTTGGTTCCAGTCGATAACGCAATCTTCTTTAAATATCTTAGGCGCGTGTTTTAATTCTGTACCCGCTAAAAGTTGTGATTGTGGATGCTCATTATATCTGCCACTTTCAACACCTTTCACAGTTTTTACCAGCAGGCCAGCCCCTTTGTTCATTAAACGGTCATGAAGTTCGCCTGCAGTCTCATGGCCGTTAAGGGTTATTTTTTCGGTGAATAATATGTTGCCCGTGTCAATCTCATGTTTCAGGAAAAAGGTAGTAACGCCGCTTTCGCCCTCTCCGTTCATGAGCACCCAGTTAATGGGCGCCGCGCCCCGGTATTGAGGGAGCAATGAGGCATGCAGGTTAATAGTTCCTTTTGGTGGCATGTTCCAAACAACTTCGGGCAGCATCCTGAAGGCTACTACAACCTGAAGATCGGCCTGCAATGCTTTTAATGCTTCTAAAAATTCGGGAGCTTTTAATTTTTCGGGCTGCAAAACTTTTATGCCATTTGCTACAGCATATTGTTTCACTGCAGATTCATTGATTTTTTGCCCACGGCCCGCCGGTTTATCTGGTGCAGTTACCACCGCTACAATATCGCAGCCAGCCAAAATTAAAGCATCCAATGATGGAACAGCAAACTGGGGCGTACCCATAAATATAATTCTCATAGCTAAACTTTCAATTCTAAATAAATCTCCGCTTGAAACGTTTTAATCTCCCTTTGCCGGGAATATTCAGATTTGCGGGAAGACTTTTTCTTAAAATCCATGTAAATAATTTCGAAATCGAACATCCGAAATTCGAAATCATACTACGGATACAACAAGTACTTTTTGCGCATAGTTTTATACTGGCCCAATGCAGGTTCCCAGCTCGCCCGCATTTCATCCTCGCTTTTACCGGCTTCAATTTGTTTTCTTAACTGGTCCGTCCCGGCAAGTTTTGTAAAATAGGCGGTAAAAAAATGCCCTTTGTCAGGAAACGCGTTATACAGTTCCGTCAGCCAGCTTAAATTGATCTTACCACTGGTACGGATATTATTTGTGTCGTAATCTGCCAGGTTAATACCATAACAAACTTTATCTTTCTGGGGCGGGCTTACACTCATCCCGGCAATGCTTACCGGTTTGAACGAATATTGATACTTGCCTTCTAATGAAGGATGGCCGATCTGCAGGAAGGGATACATTGTTCCGCGGCCAAGGCTAAGCGTTGTAACCTCAAACAAACATACCGAAGGATAAAGTAAAACAGATTTTCCGGTGTTCAAATTAGGTGATGGGTTTACCGGCAATTTGTAAACAGAACCGTGCGTATAATTTGCCACCTTAACTATCCGCAGCTTGCACTGTTCATGATTTTTCAACCAGCCTTCGCCATTTATCATTTGTGCGTATTCGGCTATCGTAAGGCCATGTACAATGGGGATAGTATTCATCCCCGCAAATGAGCGATAAGTAGTATCCAGCACAGGGCCATCTACATAAAAGCCATTTGGATTTGGCCGGTCAAGCACCATCAGCTCAATGTTGTTTTCGGCGCATGCTTCCATCACGTATTGTAAGGTAGAAAGATACGTATAAAATCGCACACCTACGTCCTGTATATCAAATATCACAAGGTCAATCCCATTTAAATCGTCGGGTGTTGGTTTGTAATGTTTGTTTCCGTAAAGTGATATTACAGGTAACCCGCTTTTGGGGTCAGTGCTGTTGCTAATCTCGGCCCCGTCACTGGCATTTCCCCTGAAACCATGTTCTGGACTAAAGATCTTTTTTACCGCAATGCCCAATGTTGTTAAGCTATCAACGCTAAGGGTGAGGTTTTTACCAATGACGGAGGTTTGATTAATAACCATCCCGATATTTTTCCCTTTAATATAATCAATATAAAGGTTGGTTTGATCGGCGCCGGTAGTAATTTCACCCTTTTTTTGGGAGGTGCTAACATTGTAACGATTATGAACGGTTTTTTGTGCGTTTACTTTATTGAGCAATAAAAGGGTTAGTATAAAAATTTTAAAAAAAGTCCTCATCATTATTATAAATATACTTCCGGAACAATTTAAAAGCGGCAACTTAAGAGGCAAAACCGCATATTTGCGAATATACAAAAAAACACGCTGCATTGAGTTTCGCCTATTTCGTAGCCAACCGTATAACATTTAAGTCAAAGCGTACATTTTCAAAGCTGATTGTGCGCATCGCTATCATTGGCATAATGCTTGGCCTGGGCGTTATGATATTGTCCCTGGCAATAGTAAGGGGGTTTAAACAAGAGATAAGGGAGAAAGTACGCGGATTTTCGGGCGACCTGCAGGTAGTGAAATTTGACCTTAACAACTCTTACGAAAACTCGCCATTTCCAGCTGATACTAATTTTGTTAAAAAAGCGCTTGCCACTCATTTTATAAGCGGGGTGATGCCTTTTGCAACAAAGCCAGGCATAATTAAAGCCAACAGTGAGATTGAAGGGGTGGTGCTAAAAGGGGTCGATAAAACCTATGATTGGTCATTCTTCAAAAAAAGCCTTGTGGCTGGCAATGTCATTGATTTTACAGACACTGTCGAGTCAAAAAAACAGCTATTAATCCCGCAAAAAATAGCCGACCGTTTAAAGCTAAAAGTGGGCGACAAAATTCTGATGTATTTTGTACAGCAACCATTGCGAAGACGTTCGTTTACTATTAAAGGCATTTTGAATTTTGGCATTGATGAGTTGGACAAGACGTACGTAATAGGCGATATATCATTGATCAAAAGACTTAATAACTGGAACCCCGACGAAATTGGAGGTTACGAATTAAGAGTGGCCGATTTTGAAAGGATAAAAGAGGCAGCAGTAGCACTTGACTATGTATTGCCCGTGAAACTGAAATCATATACAGTAATGGACAGCTATGCAACCATATTTGCATGGCTTGGCTTGCTTGACGGTAATACCAGTGTTGTTTTAATACTGATGACCATGGTAGCTGTAATCAATATGATCTCGGCGTTGCTGATTATGATATTAGAACGGACTACAATGATAGGTATATTAAAGGCGATGGGCGCGACCAACTGGACAATAAGAAAAGTTTTTTTGTATAACGCGTTCTATCTTATTGGCCTTGGTATGCTGCTTGGCAATATATTCGGTATAGGTATAGGGTTACTGCAGTCGCAGACTCATATTTTTACGCTGGACCAGCAATCATATTATATGAATTTTGTGCCTATACAATTCAATATTACCGACTTGGTTTTGTTAAACCTAGGCACTTTGACAGTATGCTTGCTGGTAATGATAGGCCCATCAATGCTGGTTACTAAAATTACGCCGGTAAAAGCCATCAGGTTTAAATAAGGTGAAGGTAAGCAACAAAAATTTTGACTGTCGAATACAGAATTTCGAATGATGAATACTGAAGTACTTCGAAGTTCGACATTCGTTGTTGATTATTCGATACTAAACCCTTTTTTTTTCGTGACCTTTCACATCCTAATG
>Ga0206898_10093_pt1 | contig 26831 bp, 20 predicted proteins | sample Alteio_BWOrgHeat_50_FD_153237 | JGI IMG/M metagenome (GOLD analysis project Ga0206898, IMG submission 153237) | Enriched cells from forest soil in Barre Woods Harvard Forest LTER site, Petersham, Massachusetts, United States -... | ecosystem: Environmental > Terrestrial > Soil > Temperate forest >...
TTTGAAGCAATTTCAGTTTCACCATCATATAAATAAGGGAAATTAAAATGCGCCGTTTTAGCGCGAACCTTCATCTCATCAAAAGAGTCACCAACGTCACTATAGCCAAGTTCATCAAGCCTCAAAGAGGCTGGATTGTTAGGGTTAATGGCAACTATGCTTACACCTTTGGCTGCATAATCGCTGGTCAGCTTAATTACCCGTTCTTCATAAGCCTGTGAAGTTGGGCAATGATTGCACATAAATACAACCGCAAGTACTTTCGCGTCCTTAAATGATTGCAGGGTATAAGTTTTGCCGTCTACGCCGGGTAACTTAAAATCCGGCGCACTTGCACCTATTGGCAAGGTTTTATGCCCGTCGAACCCAAAAACAAAACAGGAAAATTTAATTGATAGTACTATTAATAAAAGGAATCTTTTCATTTTTCTTTTAAAATAAGTCAGCGGTTTAAGAAACGCGGTTTAAATCGTTTTGTTCAAATATATTAAAGAATTGGGGTTGTTTTAATAGAGGAGATAGAATTTTAGTCTACCCGCCAATCACACATGTCATTTCGAGCGAGAGCGAGAAAACTTAAACGCCTTGCATAGCCGCCCTATACAGTTCGCATGGCAAGCGTATAAGTTTTCTCCTTCCCGATATAGAATCGGGACAGGCTGTTCCTCGTCGAAATGACATGAGCGATGAAACATCACCTGCTTATCTTATATAAAACATGCTCCCTCAAAAAATGCCCATCGCCAATCAAAGGATGTTCAAACATGCCCTCTTTTGCCATTCCTATCTTTTGCATTACTCTTTCTGATCTTTTATTATGCACAGAGGTAAACGAATAGATCTTATCGAGCCCTAAAGTATCAAAGCCATATTTTAAACAAGCTTTGGCAGCTTCCGTTGCAAAGCCCTGGTTCCAGTTCGCCCTGCTTAAGCGCCAACCAATTTCAACACAAGGAGTGAAATAGCTTTCGAAACCGGGCTGTGATAACCCAGTGAATCCGATGAACTGTTGATTGTCTTTTCTTTCAACAGCAAAGAATCCGTAACCAATTTGGTCTATACGATTCATAAACCGCTCTATCTGTGCAAGTGTCTGCGCCTCTGTTGAAACAGATGGAAAAAACTCCATTACGTCCTCGTCACTGTTCAATTCTATATATGGCTTATGGTCTGCCTCGGTCCATTGACGCAATATCAACCTTGGTGTCTCAATAAATATTCTGGACATAATTTGAGGGATAAAAATCAAAATTAAAGGTTTTAGCGGCAATGAATACACCTGTTCCTCTTATTACAGATAGATTTAGTGTAGGTTAAATAATGTGTGTATTTTGATTTAAAACAATTAATTTACAATTTTTTAATAAATAACGATGAATTATTGATAACTTAGCAATTTAAAAGCTAATAAATATTATATTTTTTAGATTGTTATAAAAATTTTAAGATATTTTTAATTAAAAGTTGCAATCAGTAACTTCGTAGTTGCACCATTTTATAAACGGTTTACTAACAATGGATCAAACTGAAGACGGACAGGGCCTTTACAGGCCGGAATTTGAGCATGACTCGTGCGGGACTGGTTTTATAACCAATATTAACGGCCACAAAACCAACCAGATAATTGATGACGCCCTTACTATGCTCGAAAATATGGAGCATCGCGGCGCATGCGGCTGTGACCCCGATAGCGGTGACGGTGCAGGTATTTTGATACAATTGCCCCATGAATTTTTATTGGAGGAGTGCTCCAACCTTGAGATCAGCTTGCCTGAACCCGGCGAGTATGGTGTTGGGATGATATTTTTCCCAAAAGAATCAGCATTAAAGAAGGCTTGCCGGGTAATTATTGGCAATGCTATTGAAAAATTAGGGCTGCACAAATTAGGCTATCGTAAACTATCAGTTAATTCGTCAACTATCGGCGAAACTGCACGTAAAGCCGAGCCGGATGTGGAGCAGCTTTTTGTTCAGCGTCCGCATCATATCACCAACACTGACGATTTTGAACGTAAGCTATATATTTTAAGGCGGTATATTAATAAAACTGTAACGGAATCAATACCTGCCGCGGCAGAGCATTTCTACTTTACTTCGTTCTCCTGTAAAACTATTATTTATAAGGGACAAGTTACCACCTACCAACTACGTCAATATTTTCCTGACCTGGTTGATGAACGCATGGCATCTGGCTTTGCCATGATCCATTCCCGTTTTTCAACAAATACCTTCCCTTCCTGGAAACTGGCACAGCCATTTCGCCTCATCGCGCATAACGGGGAGATCAATACTTTAACAGGCAACTTAAACTGGTTTTATTCTGGTTTAAAATCTTACGCGTCTGCATACTTCACCAACGAAGAAATGGAAATGCTGTTGCCGGTAATTGACAACAATCAATCAGACTCGGCTTGCCTTGATAATATCATCGAGATATTGTTACACACCGGCCGCTCGTTACCGCATGTAATGATGATGCTTATCCCTGAAGCCTGGGATGGCAATGAACAAATGGATCCTATTAAAAAAGCGTTTTATGAATATCACGCTACCTTAATGGAGCCCTGGGATGGCCCTGCAGCTATAACTTTCACCGACGGAAAATTTGTTGGTGCATTATTAGACAGAAACGGTCTGCGCCCGCTGCGCTTTGTGATCACTACAGATGGCCGCGTAATCGCCGCTTCGGAAGCTGGTGTTCTAAAACTTGATGAGAAGTTAGTATTACGTAAAGGTCGTTTGCAGCCCGGCAAAATGCTGTTGGTTGATACTGAAAAAGGAAAGATCATTACTGACGATGAGATCAAGCACCAGGTGGCTTCACGCCAGCCTTACGGCCGCTGGCTCGAAAATTATAAGATCCGTTTAAGCGAGCTGGCCGAACCGCGTTTGGCTTTCGCCAGCCTATCGGAAGATTCAGTTTTCCGTTACCAGCAGGTGTTCGGTTACACCCGTGAAGACATTGATACCATTATTAAGCCAATGGCGCTTGACGGTAAAGAACCTGTAGGTTCAATGGGAACTGATGTGCCTTTAGCAATATTATCCGATAAACCGCAGCACCTGTCAAGCTATTTTAAACAATTTTTTGCGCAGGTTACCAACCCACCTATCGATCCGATACGCGAGCGTTTGGTAATGAGCCTTGCTACTTTTATAGGTAACAACGGTAATTTGCTTGATGAGGATAAGATGCACTGCCACTGCGTGGTTCTGCAGCACCCGATCCTGAAAAATCATCAGCTCGAAAAGCTAAGAAGTATTGATACCGGCATGTTCCATGCCAAAACGCTGCAGACCTATTATAATGCAGACGGTATGCCGGGTTCACTTGAGAAAGGTATAGCCAGGCTTTGCCGCTATGCTGAAGACTCCGTTGATGATGGCTTCGAGGTATTGATCTTGTCCGACCGCGCTATTGATTCAGAGCACGCGCCTATACCGTCATTACTGGCAGTATCTGCTGTGCATCACCATTTGATAAAAAGCGGTCGCCGTGGAGCGGTAGGTTTAGTAGTTGAAACCGGCGATACGTGGGAAGTCCACCATTTTGCATGTTTGCTTGCCTTCGGTGCGACAGCGATAAACCCGTATCTCGCTTTATCGACTATCGAAACTTTAAAGAACAATGGTAGTTTAGAAACCAGCCTTGATCTTAAATCACTGCAAAAAAACTATGTTAAATCTGTTAATGACGGCTTGTTGAAGATCTTCTCAAAAATGGGGATCTCCACGCTGCAATCGTACCACGGTTCCCAGGTTTTCGAGATATTGGGACTTAACAAATCGGTTGTCGATAAATATTTCGCCGGCGCTGTAACCCGTATTGGCGGTTTAGGCCTGGATGAAATAGCCCGCGAATCGCTTTGCAAACACAAAATAGGATTTGGCGGCTCAAAATCAGGTACACACTTATTGCCCGAAGGCGGTATTTATCAATGGAAGCGCCGTGGGGAGTCGCATTTGTTTAACCCTACTACCGTACACCTGCTGCAACATGCAACCCGTACAAATAATTACGACATCTATAAAAACTACGCGAAAGAGATAAATGAGCAAACAGAAAAACATTTTACCATTCGTGGATTGCTTGACTTTGCGCATCACCGTGAAGCGATCAGCATAGATGAGGTTGAACCTGCCGAAAACATCATGAAGCGCTTTGCAACAGGCGCGATGTCATTCGGCTCTATTTCGCACGAGGCACATAGCACCATGGCAATTGCTATGAACCGCATTGGCGGCAAAAGCAATACCGGCGAAGGCGGCGAGGACGAAATAAGATATGAGCCAATGCCAAACGGCGATTCTATGCGCTCGGCTATAAAACAAGTGGCATCAGCGCGTTTTGGGGTTACTTCAAACTACCTCACTAATGCTGACGAGCTTCAGATAAAAATGGCGCAAGGTGCAAAACCCGGTGAAGGTGGTCAGCTGCCTGGCCATAAGGTGGATGACTGGATCGCTAAAACACGTCACTCTACACCAGGTGTCGGTTTAATCTCGCCGCCACCACACCATGATATTTATTCTATCGAGGATCTGGCGCAATTAATATTCGATCTTAAAAATGCCAATCGCGCTGCCCGTATCAATGTAAAACTGGTTTCAAAAGCCGGGGTTGGTACAATAGCCGCAGGTGTTGCTAAAGCACATGCCGATGTTATTTTAATTGCAGGTTATGACGGTGGCACTGGGGCTTCTCCGATCAGTTCTGTTAAGCACGCAGGTTTACCATGGGAACTTGGTCTTTCGGAAGCTCATCAAACGCTTGTGCGCAATAAATTACGCAGCAGGGTTGTATTGCAAACAGATGGTCAGTTAAAGACTGGCCGCGACCTTGCAATAGCCTGTTTAATGGGTGCTGAGGAATGGGGAGTTGCAACAGCAGCCCTTGTTGCAGGCGGCTGTATCATGATGCGCAAATGCCATTTAAATACATGCCCTGTTGGTGTAGCCACACAGGACCCTGAACTGAGAAAACTATTCTCAGGTAAACCGGAGCATGTTGTAAACCTCTTCCGCTTTATGGCCGAAGAACTGCGTGAAATAATGGCCGAGCTCGGCTTCCGTACGGTTAACGAAATGGTCGGCCGGGTTCAGTTCCTGAAAGTTAAGGATAATCTTACCAGTTGGAAAGCTAAACAGATAGATCTTTCAGGAATATTGCACCCGGTAAATAATCCGAAGGACGTGACGCTGTACAACAGTGAAAAGCAAGATCATGGCATGGACGCTATCCTTGACTGGAAATTGCTTGAAGCAGCTAAAGTCGCACTTGAAGATAAAACTCCGGTTTTTGCATCATTTGACGTAAGAAACGTTGACCGTACCATAGGAACTTTATTATCAAACGAGATATCGAAGAAATATGGTTCAGCAGGATTGCCTGATAATACCGTCAACTATAAATTCAACGGTTCTGCTGGTCAAAGCTTTGGCGCTTTTGCCACTAAAGGTATCTCCTTTGAACTGGAAGGCGAAGCTAATGACTATGTGGGCAAAGGTTTATCCGGAGCACAGCTCGCTATCTATCCGGCTGAGAGCGCAACGTTTACGCCAGAGGAAAACATAATTATAGGTAACGTAGCCCTTTACGGCGCAACAGCTGGTGAAGTATTTATCCGCGGTATGGCCGGCGAACGTTTTGCCGTACGTAACTCAGGTGCTACTACTGTTGTGGAAGGTATAGGCGATCACGGTTGCGAATACATGACCGGAGGGCGCGCCCTTATATTGGGTGAAACAGGCAGAAACTTTGCAGCCGGGATGAGCGGTGGTATTGCATGGGTATATAATCCTAATAATACGTTCAGCGAAAACTGTAATATGGAAATGGTCGATCTTGATCCGCTTTCTATCCAGGATGAAGAACAGATCACCACATTACTGCACAAACACATCCATTTAACAGGAAGTAAAGTTGCACAGGAATTGCTTGCAAATTGGAAAAAAGCATCTACGCAATTTGTTAAGGTATATCCAAAAGAGTATAAAAAGGTTTTAGAAAAATTACAATATCAAACTATCGGCTAATGGGAAAAGCAACAGGATTCCAGGAGTTCAACAGGGAACTTCCTGAAAAGGTACCGGCTGCGGAACGCGTAAAAAATTATAACGAATTTGTTCATTTATATACCGACGAAAAGCTTAATCAGCAATCGGCGCGCTGTATGAATTGCGGGGTCCCATTTTGTCATTCAGGATGCCCGCTTGGAAACATAATTCCAGAGTTTAACGATGCCGTTTATCGTAAAAACTGGGAAGAGGCTTATAATATTTTATCGTCAACCAATAACTTCCCCGAATTTACCGGACGGATATGCCCGGCTCCGTGTGAGTCGGCATGTGTGTTAGGTATTAACAAGCCTGCGGTAGCTATTGAAGAGATCGAGAAACACATCATCGAAATAGCCTTTTCAAAAAACCTGGTAAAACCGGTTGCGCCGTTGATAAAAACTGGTAAAAGAGTTTCTGTGGTAGGCTCAGGCCCGGCAGGGCTGGCTGCTGCCGCGCAACTGAGCAAAGCGGGCCATTTGGTTACAGTGTATGAGCGTGACGACCGGCCCGGTGGTTTGCTGCAATACGGCATCCCTGATTTTAAGTTGGAAAAATGGGTAGTTCAGCGTCGTGTTGAATTAATGGAAAAAGATGGGGTTGTATTTAAATGCAATATAGAAGTAGGTAAAGACATAGCCGCTGATGACCTGGTACGCAATAGCGATGCTGTGGTATTGGCAGGTGGTTCTACCATTCCCCGTAACCTGCCTATACCCGGCAGGGATCTGAAAGGTATCTTTTTTGCCATGGACTTTTTAAAACAGCAAAATAAACGCGTAAGCGGTGTGCCGTTTTATGGCGAAGATATTTTGGCTACTGATAAAGATGTGATCGTGATTGGCGGCGGTGATACTGGCTCCGATTGCGTGGGTACTTCAAACCGCCAGGGTGCGAAATCTATTAAGCAGTTTGAGGTGATGATGCAGCCGCCTGAGCAACGTACAACCCACATGCCATGGCCAACCTATCCGATGATACTAAAAACGACCAGCAGCCACGAAGAAGGTGTTGAGCGTTTTTGGGGCGTTAATACTGAAGAGTTTTTGGGCGATGAAGACGGCAATCTGAGAGCATTAAAGGTAGTTGATGTAACCTGGGAACTGGACGTAATGAACCGGCCAATTAAATTCCAAAAGGTGGAAGGTTCAGAACGTGAAATACCTTGTCAGCGCGTATTCCTTGCAATGGGCTTTTTGTTCCCGCAGCATACAGGCATGATAGAAAGCATGGGTGTAGCATTGGACGAACGCAAAAACGTAAAAGCAAAAGAAGGTAACTACCGCACCAACGTAAGCAAAGTATTTGCCGCCGGCGATATGCGCCGCGGACAATCGCTTGTTGTTTGGGCCATTTCTGAAGGCCGCGAAGCAGCACGTAAAGTGGATGAGTTTTTGATGGGCCATTCGGTACTGGAAAGCAAGGACGCAGTGAATCCGTTTGAGCAGGTGTTTTGAGCTAGTTAATGGTTCATAATTGTCCATGGTCGATAGTCTATGGCCATAGAAAAGAGAATCGACCAAACAATCATAATGATTTAACCGGGTAGCGAGAGTTGCCCGGTTTTTTTGTTGGGTTTCAGATTAGACAATTAAGTCCGAAGTTTACAGATAAGGAAAAAAAATGTAAATTTGTATATACCAAAGTGTATTAGCACACAATATGGAAACTTTCATTGTTTATCCAACAAAGGGTCAGGAAAAGGCCGTTACTGCATTCCTTCAAGCGTTAAATGTGCAATTTGAGAAAAAGCAGGAGGTATTGCCCCCACACGTTTTGGCTGGCATTAAAAAAGGGCAGGAAGATATTAAAGCTGGTGAGACTTTTACTTATGACGAATTTAAGCAGCAGCTTTCCATAAACAAAAAGTAAGTCTTACCCTAACCTTTTCGAAACAAGCAAAAGAAACTTATGCTGCTATCCAATCGCAACTTTATAACCGTTGGGGCCAAACTGTCCTTGAGAAATTTGAACACAAGACGGTTAAAACGCTTGACTCAATATTACAATCTCCCTTAATGTTCAAATCAATAGCTGATCACCCGAATATCCGGAAAGGTTTGATCCATAAAAATTGTTCTGTTTTCTATGAAATTAAACCGACTGAAATAGAAATTCTTTTCTTTTGGGACAACCGGCAAGACCCTATCTTTTTATAAAGAAGAAAATCAAGTTCAGATATATTTCAGGTTAAAAAAACAATCATAATGATTTAACCGGGTAGCGAGAGCTGCCCGGTTTTTTTGTGGGATCTAGAGATTAAAATCGCTTAAGAAATTATGCACAGAAATCACTTCGCCCAAACCTTATTCTCCACACTAATCCTAACAGTCAGCATCGCAGCATTAAGCAAAGTAAATATTATTGCCGTATAATATAAATGAAACACCAGCGGGATAACCGCTATCTCGCAAACCACCTCCATGTAATTAGGGTGTTTTAAAAACTTATAAGGGCCTCTTTTTACCGGATAGACCCCTGGTATTCGGTATATTTTAGTGTTCCAGTATTTTCCTAATGATGACAAGGCCCAGAATTTAAAGGACAGCACCGCTAAAAATATTACAAGGAAGATCCAGCTTATTGGTGGTTGTCCTCTTAGTATATACTCACATATTATCGATACAATAAACAAAGTGTGCAGGGCAATGATAAACGGATAATGACTTTGTCCGTATTGAACCGCGCCCTGCGATAATAGCCATTTTTCATTTCGGCGGGCAATATATAATTCCGATAACCGCTGGATGATGAAGAAGCAGATGAAGATAGTGAAGGACATGTTTTTTGAAGTCCGAAAGTCCGGGAAGCCTGTCCGTCCGAAGGCGGATCCGGAAGTCCGAAAGATTTTATAGTGTGTAAATAATTAACTCTTAGAACCCTGCTTTTTCACTTTCGGACTTTACTGACTTCCCGGACTTTCCCGACTTCAAAAGCACCATTTCGCTTGAAAACCCGGGGCCCATGGCCAGCATAAGGCCATAGCCTTCTTCAAAGCCGTCGCTGATAAATTTCTCCAGCACATACAAAACCGTAGCGCTCGACATATTACCATAGCCATTCATTATTGCTCTGGTATTTTTCATAAAGTCACCTTGAACGCCCAAAGCATCTGTATAGGCATCCAATACCTTTTTGCCACCCGGGTGAAATATGAAGTTCTTTATATCGCTCAACTGAAGTTGATGTTTGGCCAGGAACTGATCAATATCCTCCCTGATATGCTCGTTTATAAAAGTTGGGATGTCCTTCGAGAATAATACCTTAAACCCCGTATCCTGAAACTCCCAGCCCATCACTTCGAGCGAGTCATAATACAACTTACTGGATGATGCCACATAAGTGGCATGATTATCATTGCGGTGATTATCACCCTTGATGATACAGGCCGCTATCCCATCAGAGAACAGGCTGGACCCGATAAAATTACTTTTACTATAGTCGCTTTTGATGAGCGTTAGTGAGCAAAGCTCAACAGCAATCAGCAACACAACGGCATCCGGATTGGCTTTAGCAACCGTATTGGCTTTGGCCATGCCTGATACACCTCCACCGCAGCCCAGTCCAAATGCAGGTATGCGGTTGATATGCGGGTTTAATCGTAGTTGGTTAATGATCAATGCGTCCATGCTGGGAGTAGCAAGGCCGGTTGTGGAAACAAATATTATATCGGTGATGTCGTCTTTATTAATACCGGCCTTTACTATACATTCCTCAGTGGCCTGTACAGAATAAGCCAGTGACGTCCGGATATATTCGTTGTTTCGTTCCTCGAAAGTATTTGGCTTGGTATAATAACAAAGCGGCTTACAAAAGTTACGGAATTTTATCTCGGTATTGTCAAAAGCGAAGATCAAACGTTTAGCTTCCGGAAAGTTAACGGAAAACATATCCATCGCTTGTTGTTTGGCTTCCTTTTGATCGGTTTTGTAGGGGAGGTCTATTTTTGAAGCGGCTGCTATAAAGGGCATATAATTATTAGTATGTACGAATCTATTGGTAATTACGGTTTATTTCATAATCCGGTTGCTTTATTTATAAAATAACCGCGAGATAGTGAATGGTGAGAGGTGAGCAGTCAGTGTCATCGGTCTTGGTTAAGTGGTGATTTTTATTGTTCACTGCTCACCACTGACTACTCACTATCATTATTCACCACTTACTAAATTCAATTCCGAAACATCCTTTAGAATATAGATCGTTCCGGCATCGTGTCCCGAAAACTGTATTGCATCAAGCTGGTTGGGCTTTAAGTTGGGTACAACGATTTCAAGGTTCTTTTGTTTGAAATAAGATGTCTTCCCTCCATGTGAAACCTTTAGCGGATCATCCGTGTTTTTGTTCTCTAGAATAGTTTTCAGCAAATTACTATTCTTTTCTAATCCATGTACCGGTTTACCAATAAGATTTTTTTCTTCGATATCAAGAATTTTCCTGGCTGCTGAATTAACAAAAAGAAACTCCTGTTTTTTATTTACCCCAAACACCACAGCCTCCATTTCCTCTATCAATGCTTTTATCCTGATCTCTTCCGATAAGATCCTGCTCAAATGTGAGGTCTCACTTTCACCGAGACTTATAGCCATAGCGTTGTATGCATGTGACAACTGCGCAAATTCATCACTTGTACTAAAACTCAGCCTTGTATCATAATTCTTCTGCTTAATGTCCTGTAAAGCATCTGTAAGTTCATGAACAGGGTTAATGATAAAACCAGGGAAATTCGCGATCAAAACAAAAAGGATTAAAAAGGTAATAAATCCCATGGCCCCAAGGTAGAGACCGGCCCTGTTTACTGCTGCATGCGTTGCATTATCTTTGGAAACTATAGCCTGCATGTTTAGCCCCTCGATCCTTTTCAATTGGGAACGGATATCTTTTTCGGTAGCCTGCTTCTGAACTAAGGTTTGGGAAGGATCGGTAAGTAAACCGAAGTCATTCCGTACACCTACTGTGGCTTCACGTTCACCCGGTTCGGTAATGTTGCTTTCCTGCTTCTTAAGAGAATTGTCAAAGCGCTCAGATGCTGCTGACGACAATGGCAGATCATTTTCATCTAAAACTGCACGCATATCCCTTGTGAATGTTAGGGTTTGGTAGTTATTTTTCAAGGTAACTTTCGTGGTTTCAGATATTTTCTCGATATAATACACGGAAACCACGCCGAAAAACAGGACGACTACGAATAGAAGCCCAAACCCTAAAAAGAGTTTGTTTCTTATTTTCATAACAATACGATTTTAATCAGGTTACAACGCTATTACGATTCCGGCAGGAAATGAAGTAAATATAAACGAAATATCCGATATTAACTATTAACTAAACGTTAACCTATTATTTTACACTTGCCCCTTTTATTTTGTAAAATTCTTTTCGTCCTTTATGATAAATTATGCGTTATTTTTGACTTAGATGAAATACGAAAGGATCAAAAACTTTATAAACGGAAGTTTTACAACCATCAAGTCCGAAAGGACCCTAACCATCAATTCTCCTATTGATGGCACATTTTTAACCGAACTACCATGTTCTACAGTTGCCGACCTTGGGGATGCCGTGAAGGCAGCTAAAATTGCCTTTCCATTGTGGAGTAAAACGCCGATAAAAGAACGAGTGCAGGTGTTTTTCAGGTACAAATTTTTGTTAGAAAAACACCTGCAAGAATTAGCAGCCCTGGGTAGTGAAGAAAACGGTAAAACCATCAGCGAGTCGATAGCTGAAATTGAAAAATGTATAGAATTAACCGAATTTGCATGTTCATTACCCCAACTAGTAACCGGCGAGACATTGGAAGTTAGTAAAGGAGTGGAGTGCCGCACAGAACGGGTGCCGGTAGGTATAGTTGCCTCCATAGTCCCCTTTAATTTCCCGACTATGGTACCTAATTGGACAATCCCAAACGCCATTGCACTGGGAAATTGCATGATCATAAAACCATCCGAAAAAGTACCACTAAGTATAGGACGCATTGCCTTATTACTAAAGGAAGCCGGGCTGCCTGATGGGGTTTTTAATATAGTTCATGGCGATGCAGAAATAGTCAATGCCATTTGTGATCATCCGGATATTGAGGCTATCTCTTTTGTTGGCTCAACCAAAGCGGCACAGGCAGTTTATCGCAGGGCAACACAAAATTTAAAGCGTTGCCTGGCATTAGGCGGTGCAAAAAACCATTTGCTGGTGTTGCCGGACGCTACGCCGGACATGACCGCTCAAAACATCACGGCATCCATGAGCGGCTGTGCCGGTCAACGTTGCATGGCGGCTTCAGCTATGATAGGCGTTGGCCCGGTCGATCATATTATAGATAAGATCTGCACAGAGGCCCGGAAGCTCATTGCTGGTGAAAACCTCGGGGCGGTGATCAATAAGGCCTCACAGCAACGGATAGAACGTTATATCAGCGAAGCAGAACAGCAAGGTGCAAAAATTTTAGTCGACGGCAGAAATGTTAAAGTTCCCGGTAAAGAAAACGGTACATACGTTGGCCCTACGGTCATTGATTATGTAACACCTGATATGGCAGTGGCAAAAGAAGAGGTCTTCGGCCCGGTGATCAGCATCATGCGTGCGAATACTGTTGATGAGGCACTGGCTATTGAGAACGCCAGTTCTTACGGAAACGCGGCAAGCGTGTTTACTCAAAATGGTGGCGCGGCGAGGTACGTGATAGAGAAAGCCAGCGCGGGCATGATTGGTGTCAATATTGGCGTTCCGGTACCACGTGAGCCTTTTTCATTTGGCGGGTGGAACGAAAGCAAGTTCGGCGTAGGCGATATTACTGGAAAAAGTTCCATTGAATTTTGGACGAAATTAAAAAAGAGTACTATAAAATGGAATGCCGAAGCCGGAGTGAATTGGATGAGTTAAAAAAGTTGTGTCATTGCGATCCGCCAGAGGCGGAGAAACAATCTCGTCGCAGTGCATGACCGCTAATGCATAGTCCGTTCCGATTGTTATCGGGACCACACTGCGCTCGTAATGACATAGTTAATTATAGAAATTCGGAATTCAATATTCAATAATTTATAATACAAAATACCATGTACGAAACAACCATATCAGAAACCCAGGAGATTATACAAGACAATCTTGATTATACACTATTCTCCTGGAGCAAGCAAAAAGGACTTGATCCTATTGCAGTAAAACGGGCTGAAGGCGTTTATCTGTACGATTACGAAGGCAAACGTTACATTGATTTTTCATCGGGACTGATGAATGTAAATATTGGTCATGGAAATCAGCGCATAACGGATGCTGTCGTAAAACAAATGCAGGAAGTGAGTTATATAACTCCCGGTTCGGTAACAAAGGCCAGGGGCGATCTTGGTAAAAAGTTGGCAGAAATATGTCCCGGCGATGTCAACAAAGCATTCTTTACCCTTTGCGGCGCCACATCTATTGAAAATGCTATCAAGTTAGCCCGTTTGTATACAGGCAGGCACAAGATCATCAGTCGCTACCAATCTTATCATGGTTCAACCTACGGGGTAATGTCGGCAGGCGGCGACCCACGCAAAATACTTGTTGACTCGCAGCAGGCGCCAAACTTTATCCATATTGATATCCCATACGCCTACCGCTGGCCTTACGGTGCGGATACCCTATTGAAAGACGCCGTTGATTCCCTTGAAAGGATGATAGACTATGAAGGGCCCAACAATATTGCCGCCATACTATTGGAAGGCGAATCAGGAACTTCAGGCTGCTTTAAATACCCGGAAGGCTATTTATTAAACGTTAGGCGGATTTGTGATAAGCACGGTATCCTGCTGATCATTGACGAAGTAATGAGCGGGTTCGGTCGTACAGGTAAATGGTTTGGATTCGAAAACCATAGTATCGTGCCTGATATGATCGCTATGGCAAAAGGGCTTACCGCGGGCTATTTGCCTTTTGGCTGCCTTATGGTCACCGATAAGATTGCCGCTCGCTATGACGACTCCATGTTGCCGCTTGGCCTTACCTATTCAGCGCACCCTGTTTGCTGCGCCGCTGCTTTAGAAACACTGAAGATCTATGAAGATGAAAATCTGATTGAAAATACTGTGCAAATGGGTAAATATATGGATGCCCAAATGGAACTACTGATACAGAAACACCCATCCATAGGCGATTGGCGCAATACCGGTTTATTGGGTTGTATAGAACTGGTGAAAAATCGTGAAACCAAAGAACCTATGGCGCCATTTAATCCAAAACCTGCAGATATGGTTGTGATGAACAAAGTTGCCGCGAAAGTAAAAGAACTTGGTATGCACACCTTTGTTAAGTGGAACTATATTTTTGTTGCTCCGCCGCTTTGTGTTACCAAAGAGCAGATAGATGAGGGACTGGCAATTATAAGTGAAGCGATTAGTATTGCGGATGGGGCGGTTGTTTGATATTTTAAACTAATAAAATATTTTTTACCCTCTTTTTTGCAAGCAAAAAAGAGGGTGGACAAGCGTAGCGAAGTCCGGGTGAGTAAATATGCAAGCGGCATTAACGCTCATGTATATCGGATGGATAAATTATATGTTTTGATTAATTTATAAGTAATAGCAATGAAAACAGCAACCTTAACCGCATTATTACTAACCCTACAAATCACCACGCACGCCCAAAAACCAAGAGCGCGGGACATAGGAATCCCGTTTGAAGGAACACCAGGACAATACAACGCTATTACGGATGTAAAAGGGGTACAGGTTGGGTTCAGCACTATTATTGAAGGACAAGGTAAAAATATTATTGGTAAAGGTCCGGCGCGCACTGGGGTTACCGCCATATTTCCGCGTGGACAATCAAGCGTTCCTGTTTATGGCAATTGGTATACCCTTAACGGCAATGGCGAGATGACGGGTACTACCTGGATGACAGAATCTGGCTTCCTGGAAACCCCGATAATGATCACCAATACCAATAGTGTTGGTGTTTGCCGTGACGCCATGTTGAAATGGTTTGTGCAAAAGAACTGGATAAAAGAAGAAGGCTGGTACACCTACCCGGTAGTTGCCGAAACCTGGGACGGGGTAATGAACGATATTTATGGCTTTCATGTAAAGGAAAGCAATGCGTTCGAGGCACTTAATACCGCAGCATCCGGACCCGTAAAAGAGGGCAATGTCGGTGGCGGCACAGGCATGATGTGCCTCGGCTTTAAAGGCGGCACGGGTACAGCATCACGAATTATAAAGATCAAGGACTCTACATACACTATTGGCGTGCTTGTACAATCAAACTTTGGTCGTAAAAAAAACCTTACTATAGCCGGTGTGCCGGTCGGTGTTGAATTGAAAGATACCCTGAACTACGAGATAAAAAAATTAGCGCAAACCCATATACAGGAAGGCGATGGATCTATCATTGTGGTTTTAGCCACAGATGCGCCGCTACTACCGCACCAGCTAAAACGCATTGCACAACGGATAGCCCTTGGCGTGGGTAAAGTAGGTGGCAGGGGTGAAAATGGCTCGGGTGATATTTTTATAGCCTTCTCAACGGCAAATGCAGAGGCGTTTAACCGGCAGTCGGTAGTATCGGTAAAACAATTTCCCAACGACCAGATCAATCCGCTTTTTGAAGGCACCGTGCAAGCTGTTGAAGAAGCTATTATAAACGCTTTGGTCGCAGCTGATACTATGGAAGGCATCAATGGCAATAAGGCCTATGCACTGCCGCATGATAAGGTGATGCAATTGTTAAGAAAATATGGTAGAGTGAAATAAACCTCTCGACTTTGTCATCTTGAGCGCGAGCGAAATATCTTCTACGCCAGGCCTATACCCGACCTATCACTTATAGAAGATGCTTCACTGCGTTCAGCATCACAAAAGGCTTACTGACCTAATTCTATAACCAATCTATTTCACCCGCTCCAGGTATTCTCCGGTACGTGTATCTACTTTTACCTTATCGCCCTGGTTTATAAAAAGCGGCACTTTTATTTCAACGCCATTTTCTGTTGTTGCATTTTTCAGTGCGCCCGACGATGTATCGCCTTTAACAGCAGGCTCGGTATAAGTAATTTCTAATTCTACGTTGTTTGGCGCCTGCGCCATAATAGCTTCTTCACTTTCAAATGAAACTATAACGTTCATTCCTTCTTTCAGGAATTTTGCCGAAGTGCCAAACAATGATTTGGGTATATTGTGCTGATCATATGTGACGTTATCCATTATCACCATATAATCACCTTCGGGGTACAGGTATTGAAAATCATTGGTTTCAACACGGCAAATTTCAACCTGTTCGTCAGTGGCTAAACGGGCCTCTACAATTTTTCCGGTTTTAATATTACGAAACTTGTCCAAATAGAACGCCCCGCCCTTGCCGGGTGTGCGGTGCAGCACTTCGGTAACAGTTACCAGTTCGCCGTTATAACGTAATATATTGCCTACCTTAATTTCAGATGCCTTTGCCATGAGAGTGCGCTTATAAATTTTGTGCGCAAAGATAGATTAAGTTATGAGAAATGTGGGGTGAAAATTTGACGGTTTAGTTTGTGTATATTTTATCAAACTAAAGCATTAACCGGCGTTTTAAATTACAACACTATTTTTTTGTTCCTGCCCACATCAGGGCGTCTTCAAACATTTTATTTTGGATTTCAGAAGCGAAATTCTTGTCGCCATGCCCCATATTCATATACAGCATTTTATACTTTGTATTTGTCCATACAACAGGAATATCGCCTTCCCTAATCAGGTTTTTTTTTCCTAATGGATAATTAGCCGGATCAAGTGTCACCAGTACCTTGATATCTTTATTATCGCGTGGATTCGGTTTCCATCCATACCATTCGTTTATGGGTGCTACATAAGCTTTTGGCAAGCGCAGGGTAGCCGGATGCGTATTGTCATCCACAATCATTTTTGCAGGCAGGGGTGGCCAGTTGTTATTATAAAAGGTAGCGCCCAAAAAACTTACAAACCAGGGCCATTTGGTAGTCTTATCATTATACCCCGACACATGAAAGCCAAGCCATCCGCCGCCATTTTCCATGAACTTTTCAAATGAGCTGCGCTGGGCCTGGTTGTGCGGGAACTCGTTCAGCCATATCACCACCTGGTAGTTTTTCAAATTCTCATCGTTTAATTTATCCCAGTTGGCAGTGGTGTCAAAAACAAAGTTCTTTTCGGCGGCCATTTTAGCATAAAACTTCATAGCATCCATCGCAAAATCCACATGGTCGTTTTCAACATTTGTCGAGTAAAATGCGATTACTTTAAATGCAGGTGGTTGCGCGTATGCCACCCGGCTTACGATCGAGAGTACGAACAGGCAGATACTGATCTTTATTAAACCTTTTTTCATTTGCTCAGATCTTTTTCAAGTGATATCATCATATCGTTAATAGCTGCGCTGAAACCTTTAAATAACGTTTCATCTTCCGCCGACCAGGGCTTCCCTTGCCGGTAGTCGCGCCAGCGGTACTCTATTTTTGAATATTCATTTGAAATCCCCGGCTCAACAGGTTTTTCATAAAAATCAAATGCCTTTAATTCGTAAGTAGCATTGCGGACTGTAATGTTTATGGTGAACTTCATCCAGTAATAATGTCCGGAACTGCTTGTTGGAATTCTGAAAATTCCGGTTCCGTCGATTTCACCATTCTTACTATCACTTATATCAATGGTTTTTTCGGGATATGGAAAGGATAGTTTGAGCCAGTTTAACGCTCTATCATACAACGTATCTTTTTTCAGGCCGGCATCCAGTGCATAAGTATTATCAAAATAAACTTTGCTGTTTCTCATTTGCATCATCACATGCGATGTTCCGCTTTGTGCAGCGCACATACAGGGCAGAAAGATAATTGAAATGATGAGTAAATTTTTTAACATCAATAGCAAAAATAACGGTAACCAGCTGTTTTGTAAATAGCACGTTGGGTGTTTAGAGTTTAAATTACCGGGCGCCATGCACATCTGCAGCAGCACAAATATACTCTTTACTCCAACAACAACGCCTCATCCTCATCATCCCCCAAACTCAAATGGATCATATCACTGCCGGCAATGCCTTCGATTGAACCTTTGATATGCGCGGCGTTTAACAGCACTTTTTCCAATTGCTTTTCGCGGGCTTTCCACATTTTTTCCATGGCGTCGCGCTCTTTTTGGATAGAGAGGCGCATGCTCATATAGCCTTCGCGGATAGCTTTCCATTGTTCGCTGAATTCGTTGCTCACCAGGTAATCATAGAGCAGGTGCATTTTATCGCCTTTGTTGTCCTGGGCTTTTGCAAGGTTAGAAAGTTTAATAATGCCGTCACGCAGGATATACGCCACTGCCTTAACTTCATCAAACGAGCAGATCCAAACGCCGTCTTTCTCACCAAAACAATCCATGCCTTTTGGATAGCAATTGGAAACAATCACGGCCACATCCACGCCAATGGCGCGCATATCTTTTTTAAGTTTATCTATCCAGTCGATAGAGAAATCTTTGGTCCGCTTGCTTTCATAAATGATACGGCCACACTCTTGCCCAAACTGGTTCCTAACCGTTTGAACACAATCGGCGCCGCGTACGCCCTTGCCAACTTCACTTATCAGGTCGATGGGAAAAAAGGTTCGTAACAGTTCTTCCAATATCAATTCCTGCGCTTCCCCCTGTAACTGCATGGAGCCTTGTTCAGCCTTGCGTTTCATTTCATCCACCAGTTTCTTCTGATCCTCCAGCTGCTTTTCCAACTCCTTTTGTTTAAGCTGGTATTCAGTGTCTTTCAAATTAAAGCGTTCCGCTTCCTGTTTCCTTATTTGTTCAGATAATTCATTCCGTTGTTCTTGCAGCTTTCGCTGAACGGACAATTCCAGTTCCTGCTCCTTTTGTTTAAGCGCATTTTCCTTTTGCAGAAATTCAAGTTCTTTTTGTCGTGATTGCTTCAATTTCTCGTCCGACTCATTCTTTGCATTTTGTAACAACGCTAACTGATTCTCATAATCAGAGCCGATGCTTTTCCTTAGCGACTGCTCAATTATCGATTGTAATTGTTTCTTCTCATCAGTAAGGCGTTGCTCAAACTGCAATTGCTGCTGCCGTTCTTTGGTGGTAAATTCATTTTCCTTTTTGCGGTATTCTTCTTCCTTTTGCTGGGTATATTCCTGCATTTTCAGCCTTAGTTCTTTCTTATATTCTTCGGCCATAACTTCCTCTATCGGAAATCCAAAACCACAACTCGGACACTTAACTTCTGTTGCCATATTTATAAATTGGGAAAAATGCAATTGACAAATTGCATTCAAAGGTAATAATTGACGGAGTTAAAACGGTAAACACCGGGCCAAACAGGTGTTAAAATCTTTCAGGGTGACATAACGCCTTATAAAGAACGATGCTGCATTGCCGGGGCTACCCCCTCAAAAAGTCGGGGTTATTGTAACTTTGCCAGACGAGCCGGCGACATCACGATTTTCCTTCATTCATTGACCGCTGAATTAATATTATTAACCTTGCATTGATGTTTGAAGATACTTTAATAATTATAGTTAATGCGACACAAGAAGAACAAGGAAGTTAATGCGTCAAACCCTAATAGCAACCACGAAGAAAACCATGTTACGGTCCCACTACAAATTATTGACCTGCAGGAAGACGGCTTTCACCCGCTTGTTAATATTTCTGTTTTTGGTCGTTCTTTTATATTGGTTGTAGATACCGGCGCCTCAAAAACGGCCTTTGACCAAATGATGCTGTTACAGGCCGATAACCAGGCTGTTGTGACCGTAAGCGACCGACTTTCAACAGGTCTCGGAACCAACACTATGGCTTCATCCACGGCTATGGTGCACGACCTTTTTCTGGGCGACTTGTTGATCGATAAGTTTGAGGTAGCCGTACTTGACCTTTCAACTATAAATATAGCTTACCGGCAACTCGGGCACCCTGAAATTTTAGGCGTACTTGGCGGTGATATCCTGATGAAATATAAAGCGTTAATAGATTATGGGACGAAAGTTATACAGTTACAAAAAGGCCCGATCACTGAGGGCAACCGGGCCTGACTTTTTCAAAATTCTTTGTTCTTAAAAAATATAGTTTAACCCAACTTGTAAAGAACTAAGCTTTAACAAATAGTTATAACTTGTTCCACTGCCGGCGTTGTCTGATATAGCCACAGGAATAATATAGGTAGCTGAAATATCAATATTCTTTTTTAAAATTATCCCGGCTTTTACTGGTATTGATAGCCAACGGTTGTCCAATCCGCTAATACCCTCCAGGGTATCGTGGGTTATTACATCATAAATGCTATTACCGCTATATGTCGAAAAATTTGCAGATAGTCCAGCGTCAATATAAAACTTAAAGGGATCTGTATTATAAATATTGTACTGAAATTGCGGCGTAACAGAAATAGTATGCTGATCAAATGAATAGTCTGTTTTGAGTGAAGACTCATATGTATAAACATTGCCGTTAGTTTGATACTTAGCTGAAGAATACGAAAATTCCAACTTCAATACTGAGGTGCCTACCGCAGGCACAGGATAAAAATTAAACCCTACAGATATTTTAGGTGACGGTGAACTGTACGAGGTAGCACCGTTATAAAGGATGAAAGAACCCGTCCGCGTGATCGTATTAAATCCTATACCGGCGCCTGCAAAAAACCTAATGGACTTTTTTCCGCCTCCACTACCTTTTTCTTCTTCTTTAGCATTGTTATTTATTTTGCTGCATATCAGTTTCAAGTCTGTATCCAGGTAATTTGCATTCTCCAGAAGGCCTTGAATGTTCTCGTTGTAGGTATCAAACTTTTGCGATATTAACAGCAACTGTTGTTTGTAGGCGTTTTGGCTTACGGTCGAAACATAGTTCCTGTTATTTGGCACGAAGTAAATTCTGTATACAAGTTCGGCAACATTGTCCGTTTTACTATCATATATATAAAACCTGGTTTTTATGTCATCGGTGTACGAATACAAGGTTACATTTTTGCCCCGTTGCTGCACTTTCAGAAATACCACATCGATTTTTGAGCTGGTATCCCTATGATCGCCTACCTTTTGAATACTGGTTTCATCCAGGCTGATAGAGGTCTTGAACCTTTTGTAGGCAGCCGATTTAGGCACTTCGAAACAAACGATGTCATTTAGTGTAAAAACTTGTTTATCAGATTTATCTATTGAGGCCTTAAAATTTATGCTCGTGGGGTTACTTCCCCACTCTTTAAGATCAATAAACCCTTTGATAGTGTCACCCTTGGTGTTAACAACAAACCCTTGCTTATAATTACCCTGGGCCGATGAAAAAAACGGAAGAAAAATAGCTGCAATCAGTGTTTTGTAAAAAAAATTCATAATTTGTGATAAGGACTAGTTCGGGCCAAAAGTAGTTTTTATTTGTACGCAATAAATTTTACAATGTAATTTTTAAGATACATTACCTCTTATTTTTTTAACAAAAAACCCCGCTTCGGTTAAAGCAGGGTCTATATCGTTCATTTAGAATACAATAAGCCGGATAGAAAATTATGTATCTATTCTGGCGTATTTTGCATTCTTTTCAATAAACTCACGCCGCGGGGCAACTTCATCACCCATTAACATGGAAAATGTGTGGTCACATTCGGCAGCGTTCTCAATGCTTGCGCGTTTTAAGGTGCGGGTAGCTGGGTTCATGGTAGTATCCCATAGTTGTTCCGCATTCATTTCACCCAAACCTTTATACCGTTGTATATGCACACTGTCTTCTTTGCCCGCGCCCTTTAATTTTTGAACGGCAGCATCACGTTGTTCTTCAGTCCAGCAATATTCCTGCTCCTTGCCTTTTTTCACAAGGTACAATGGCGGCGATGCAACATAAACATATCCATATTCAATCAACTCTTTCATGTACCTGAAAAAGAAAGTTAATATCAACGTAGTAATGTGCGATCCGTCCACGTCAGCATCCGTCATGATCACAATTTTATGATAACGAAGCTTCGTTATGTTCAGGGCTTTATCATCTTCGGGAGTACCGATGCTTACACCGAGGCCGGTAAACATATTTTTTATCTCCTCGTTTTCATAGATCTTGTGCTCCATTGCCTTTTCCACGTTCAAAATTTTACCTCTTAAGGGTAAAATAGCCTGGAATTCGCGATCGCGCCCCTGTTTGGCTGTACCGCCCGCAGAGTCACCTTCCACAAGATAAATCTCGCATAAAGAAGGGTCACTATTAGCGCAATCCGAAAGCTTACCGGGCAAACCCGATCCACTCATTACGTTTTTACGCTGCACCATTTCGCGGGCTTTACGCGCCGCCGCACGCGCCGTAGCAGCAAGGATTACTTTATTAACAATCATTTTGGCCTCTTTTGGGTTTTCTTCAAGGTAATTGCCCAAAATTTCTCCAACAGCCATATCTACTGCGCCCATAACCTCATTATTGCCTAATTTGGTTTTGGTTTGCCCTTCAAACTGCGGTTCTGCTACTTTAACTGAAATCACGGCGGTTAATCCTTCACGGAAGTCATCGCCGGTAATTTCAACCTTCATGTTTTTGAGCAGGCCTGATTTATCGGCATAAGCTTTCAACGTACGTGTTAACCCTCTTCGAAAACCTGCCACATGGGTGCCACCTTCAATAGTGTTTATATTGTTAACGTATGAGTGCACGTTTTCGGAATAAGTATCATTGTACTGAAGCGCCAGTTCAACGGGAATGCCCTGCTTTGTGCCATCAACGTAAATAGGCTCGGCAATCAACGGAGACCGGGTGCCATCAAGATATTTAACAAATTCGCGCAAACCACCTTCGGAATAAAACTCTTCATGAGGATGTGAGCCATCTTCATTTGTTTCACGTTCATCTGTTAATGAAAGCCGGATACCTTTGTTTAAAAATGCAAGCTCCCGCAAACGGGCGGCAAGCGTTTCATATTTATACTCGGTACTTATGGTAAAAATCTCGGGATCAGGCTTAAAAATTATGGTTGTTCCTCTTTTCTCGGTATCGCCAATCGTTTTTACGTCGAACATCGGCTTTCCTTTTTCGTATTCCTGTGTCCAGATTTTGCCCTCACGATAAACCAAAGCAGTTAAGTGCGTTGACAGCGCGTTAACGCAACTTACCCCAACACCGTGCAATCCGCCCGACACTTTATAAGTGTCCTTATCAAATTTTCCGCCCGCGTGCAATACGGTCATTACAATTTCAAGCGCCGACCGCTGTTCCTTTGTATTTATACCGGTGGGTATCCCCCTGCCGTTATCGGAAACTAAAATTGAATTATCTTTTTGGATCAATACATTGATCGTATCGCAATAGCCGGCCAGTGCCTCGTCTATTGAATTATCCACAACTTCGTACACCAAGTGATGCAGGCCTTTAAAACCTGTGTCGCCAATGTACATCGACGGGCGTTTACGCACCGCCTCTAAACCCTCTAAAACTTGTATATTATCTGCTGAGTAATTTGACTTGTCCTGATTTTCTTCGCTCATATATGGTTAAAACAATAACCTTCAAAGTTACGAATTTTACCCGGAATACCACTATTGTTGATAAATAATAGCCAATAAAAACAACATTAGGATACTTAAACCTAAAGATTATCTTTGTCAAAATTTTTACTTTTTTAAAAGAACATTCCAGCGTGTGCACGGAATAAAAACAAATGATTGAAATGAAAACTACGGCTTCTATTTTTACAAAGATTACATTAGGTGTTTTACTTGCCGGAAGCATGGCCGCCTGCAATAAAACCAAAACAGATGACAAGCCCGCTGCTCCTGCGCCAAACAAGGAAACTGTTGTATTTATTAACCAGGACACTTTATTGAGTAAGTACGATTATGCTAAAGACGTAACCAAAACCATGCAAGATAAAGGTAAGGCAGCACAAAACGACGTTGGCGGCCGCCAGCAAGCTTTTCAGCGCGAAGTAGCAGAATACCAGAAGAACGCTAATACTATGCCTGCTGATCAGCGCCAGACGACTGAACAGCGTTTGCAACGTGAAAATCAGGAGCTACAGGGTTATCAGCAAAATGCTACCGCCCAGTTTCAAAATGAACAGTCGGCAGAGGCTGCCAAGGTTTACGATAAAATAGCTGACTTCGTAAAAGGCTATTCTAAAGAAAAAGGCTATAAATTAGTATTAATGTACTCAAAGGCCAATCCAACTGTATTATATGGCGACCCAAGCCTGGACGTTACATCTGATGTAATTAAACGGCTTAATGATGCTTATACGAAAGAAAAGAAATAAATTTGAAAGTACTTTTAGTTAAAAGTGTAATCAACGATTGCAAAAAACCTCAGTTTAGCGCTGGGGTTTTTCTTTTAAATTGATTGTGTGAAAAGTCGGTTGGTAATTTTGTGAGAAATAGTGCTTTGCTATGGTCCGGGCTAGAAGGCGTTTTCATCGCCCATTAAAGAATTCCTCATTGTTAAAAAAATAATTTTTAAATCAAGTAAAAACGACCAGTTTTCCAGGTACCATACGTCCGCTTCAACCCTTTTTAGCATCGCGTCCACAGTTTTAGTTTCTCCCCTTAAGCCTTTTATCTGCGCCCAGCCCGTAATGCCCGGTTTAAGAAAGTGCCTTACCATAAACCTGTCTATCAATTGTGAGTATTGCTTGGTGTGTTTTATCATGTGCGGCCTTGGCCCAACTACAGTCATATTCCCGATCAACACATTAAAAAATTGAGGCAATTCATCCAAACTTGTTCTTCTTAATATTGCCCCTGATTTTGTTATACGATTATCGTTCCGCGTTGCCTGCATATGGTCAGCATCACTGTTAACCCTCATGCTTCTAAATTTATAGCATTTGAATGGATTATTGTCACGTCCTGATCTTATTTGTGTAAAGAACACCGGGCCTTTTGATTCAAGTTTAATTATTATAGATAATATCGGAAAAAGCCAGCTAAAAATAAAAATGATAATAAACAATGAAAATACAATATCGAAAAACCTTTTGATTGACCTGTTAAGAAGGTTTTCCAGTGGTTCCGTTCTAACAGATATTATAGGTATATGCCCGAAGCTTTGAATGTAGGTAGGTTTTTCGGCATAATCGTAATACTCGGGGACAGATTTAAAACGGATCAGGTTTTTGTCGGCGTCGAGCATTAGTTTTTCAATGGTTTTAGCGTCAGAATTGGGCAGTGTGCAAAAAATTTCATCTACCTTGTTAGCCATTGCATAATTAATGCAGTCGTCAGTCCCCCCCAGATATAGATTACCTTCTCTGATATTTTCAGGGCTATCGTCAAAAAAACCCACGGCTTTATAGCCGGTTTCCGGATTTTCTTTAAAATAATTGTATAGGTCGTAACCGATCCTTCCTGCCCCGATAATAATTACATCCCTTGAGTCTATTAACGATGCCCGGTCACTTTTGCGGATACTGAGAAAAATAAGTTTCCATAATCCTAGTAAAAATCCAAAAAGCGCCAATGAATAAAACAAATATTGCCTGGTTATAAAATATGCTTCAGTACCGATCAATATGAGTATAGTAAAACATATAAAGCTTACAAAAAGAAAATACGTTTTGATTACACCCCTATACGTTTTAATTGAATCCTTATTTAACACTTGCTCGTAAAGACCTGATATGTTGGCGGACAAAAGCCATATCAAATTAAAAACTAAAACAATTGGTAAATATCGTCTATTATTGGCCCAAAAAAGATTTGATCTATCTTCAATAAAGTAGGTGGTTACCATACTTATATTTAAGATAAGATAATCAATTGTAAGATTTAATGCCTTATAAAAAGTCGTGTGCCTGTTTATCATCTCGAAAACCAAATAAAATTAATAAAAACACAACCCCCGATAAAAAAGGACGGAAAGCATTTTACCTTGCTGACAAATTTTTATAACCAAATCCATTGAAAAATAATATACTCAAACTCAAAAAACGGAAATTCGCTATTCGTCAAATAATTAGCTAACCGGTTGGTTAATCTAGCTAAAAAATGACTAATAAGGAGCTAATGAGTTAACCCGTAAAGAGTGAAGCAACCCTTTGGGTCCATCCTGAAGACACGAAACCTGATTTCGCTCGAAATCAACTCTTAAAGAAGTCGGTATTAATGGAACTAAAAAAACATTCGGGTAGAAATTTTTTCTCATAATTTTAATTTATACATGACAATTTTATTTTTCTACTAATATAACAATCAAAAATATTATTTTTTATTAAAAGCAAAGAAAACAATCACTCAAAAATCACAACAATGATACTAGTACGGACATCAAATCAACCTATTATACTATACGTATAAATATGTCAAACCGTTGTTTATGTATATGTTAATTAAACAATATAATAAAAATTTAAGCTAATGTTCTTTCTTAAAAAAATCATCCTTTAATTCGTCAATTTCACGTCTGTCCCTCTTCGTAGGCCTGCCTGTACCGCGGTCGCGCTTTAATATCGGGGCATGGAACATTGATTTAAAGGCCGGCGTCTGCTCAACAGGTGTTATATCCTCGTAAAAATTTACTACTGTTTTGGCGTCGGCGCGATTTTCGAGCAGACCGGTTACTTTTATTACTTTCCGGTCAGGCCCCTTTGCCACCTGGTACACCTCGCCCGGCTTAACCTCATGCGATGGTTTGATGTTTTGATTGTCCAGTTTCACACGGCCTGCTTTACAGGCGTCGGCTGCCAGGGTCCTGGTCTTAAATATCCTTATCGCCCACAAATATTTATCTATTCTTAACTTCTCTTTTTCAGGCATGGTTATAACAAATTTACAAAGTCTTGAAGATTTCGTAAATTTTATAATATTTATTTATTATTTATAACGTACACATTAATTCATCGTAAAC
>Ga0206898_10094_pt1 | contig 26831 bp, 28 predicted proteins | sample Alteio_BWOrgHeat_50_FD_153237 | JGI IMG/M metagenome (GOLD analysis project Ga0206898, IMG submission 153237) | Enriched cells from forest soil in Barre Woods Harvard Forest LTER site, Petersham, Massachusetts, United States -... | ecosystem: Environmental > Terrestrial > Soil > Temperate forest >...
TGTGCTTTTTCTTCAGCTTTTGAAGTTTTCTTAGCACGGCTGAATAATTTGGTATCAATTACCACACCTGCAATAGATGGCGGCGTTTTCAATGATGCATCTTTAACATCACCTGCTTTGTCACCGAATATGGCACGCAATAGTTTTTCTTCCGGAGAAGGATCTGATTCACCTTTTGGAGTGATCTTACCTATCAGGATATCGCCTTCCTTAACTTCGGCGCCTACACGGATAATTCCGTCTTCGTCCAAATCTTTGGTGGCTTCTTCTGATACGTTAGGAATATCCGGTGTCAATTCTTCTTCACCGCGTTTTGTATCACGTACTTCCAGTTCAAATTCTTCAACGTGAAGCGAAGTAAATATATCTTGTGAAACAACCCGCTCAGAAATTACGATCGCATCCTCAAAGTTATAACCCTGCCAAGGCATGAACGCCACTTTCAGGTTACGGCCAAGGGCCAGTTCACCGTCTTGTGTTGCATACCCTTCGCAAAGCACTTGTCCTTTTCTTAACAATTGGCTTAAGGTTGATGGTAGTACTCTGGTTGGTTTTCTTGAATTTAGTTAAACGATAGCTTTTTGAATCGCCTTCAAATGATATTAAACGATCCAGTTCATTACGGTCATAACGGATACGGATCTCGTTGGCATCAACATACTCAACTACACCATCGCCTTCGGCATTGATAAGTGTACGTGAATCTTTAGCCACACGGCCTTCCAAACCTGTACCAACAATAGGAGCTTCAGGGCGCAATAAAGGCACTGCCTGACGCTGCATGTTCGATCCCATCAATGCACGGTTAGCATCATCATGCTCCAAAAACGGAATTAATGAGGCAGCGATAGAAGTGATCTGGTTTGGCGCAATGTCCATTAAATCAAGCCTTTCAGGCTCAATGATCGGGAAGTCACCTTCAAAACGTGCTTTAACTTTAGGCAGTGCAAAAACACCATTATCATCATAATGAGCATTTGCCTGGCCTATTGTTTTTCCGTCTTCATCTTCTGCCGACAGGTAAATAACCTCATCCTGAACCTGTACCTTACCCTCAACCACACGTTTGTATGGTGTTTCAATAAAGCCTAAGTTATTGATCTTGGCATGTACGCAAAGTGAAGAGATCAAACCAACGTTCGGTCCTTCCGGCGTTTCAATAGTACACAAACGGCCGTAGTGGGTGTAGTGTACGTCACGAACTTCGAAACCTGCACGCTCACGTGACAGACCACCTGGCCCTAAGGCCGACAGACGACGCTTGTGCGTGATCTCTGCCAGTGGGTTGGTTTGGTCCATGAACTGTGATAGCTGGTTTGTTCCGAAGAATGAGTTGATCACTGACGAAAGTGTACGTGCATTGATCAGGTCGGTTGGTGTGAACACCTCGTTATCACGAATGTTCATACGCTCACGGATGGTACGCGCCATACGTGCTAAACCTACACCAAACTGTGCATATAACTGCTCGCCTACGGTACGAACACGACGGTTTGACAAGTGATCAATATCATCCACCTCAGCTTTTGAGTTGATTAACTTGATCAGATATTTAACGATCGCGATAATATCCTGCTTTGTTAAAACTTTAGTTTCCTCAGAAGTTGTCAGTTTTAATTTACGGTTGATGCGGTAACGGCCCACATCACCCAGGTCATATCTTTTATCAGAAAAGAACAAACGGTCGATGATACCGCGCGCTGTTTCTTCATCAGGCGGTTCAGCGTTACGTAATTGGCGGTAGATGTGCTCAACCGCTTCTTTTTCTGAGTTTGAAGTATCTTTTTGTAAGGTATTATATATAATAGTGTAGTCACCGCTGGTTGCAGCATCTTCCTTATTCAGGATGATGGTTTTAACACCTGCGTCGATGATCATATCAATATGATCGTCTTCAAGCACGGTTTCGCGTTCCAGGATGATCTCGTTACGGTCTATAGAAACAACTTCGCCGGTATCTTCATCCACAAAGTCTTCAACCCATTTCTTTAAAACCCTTGCAGCCAATTTACGGCCGATGAATTTTTTTAGACCTGATTTGCTAACTTTTACTTCGTCGGCAAGTTCAAATAATTCCAATATGTCTTTATCAGAATCATAACCAATAGCACGAAGCAGGGTAGTTACCGGGAATTTCTTTTTACGGTCAATGTACGCATACATAACGTTGTTAACGTCTGTAGCAAACTCGATCCATGATCCCTTAAACGGAATTACTCTGGCCGAGTACAATTTTGTACCGTTGGTATGGCGGCTTTGTCCAAAAAACACGCCTGGTGAACGATGTAACTGCGATACAATTACACGCTCGGCGCCATTGATAACAAAAGTGCCTTTTGGTGTCATGTAGGGAATAGTTCCCAAGTACACGTCCTGCACAATCGTTTCAAAATCTTCGTGCTCTTCATCGTTACATGATAAGCGAAGCTTGGCTTTTAAAGGCACACTGTAAGTTAATCCACGCTCGATACACTCTTGTATATCATATCGCGGCGGATCAATAAAGTAATCAAGAAACTCTAATACGAAGATGTTTCTTGAATCGGAGATAGGAAAGTTTTCAGCAAACACTTTAAACAAACCTTCTTTGTAACGGTTGTCTGAAGTAGTTTCCAACTGGAAGGGATTATAATTTTAGTTTATTAATAAACTGATGTAGATGTGAGTATTGAGATGTGAGAAGTGAGATCAAGAATGAAACTTAGCAGCCCGCAGGCAAAAAATCTCATATCTCAAATCTGGTACCTCAAATCCAAATTATATAAACAGCAATAGACCCCGTCCAAATGGACGGAGTCTGATGCTGTGATTGTATGGGTTATATTATTTAACCTCAACTACTGCTCCGGCTTCTTCTAATTGTTTTTTCAGAGATTCAGCTTCTTCTTTGGTAACACCAGTTTTTACTTCTTTAGGTGCGCCATCAACTAAGTCTTTAGCTTCTTTCAAACCAAGGCCGGTTAAGTCTTTTACTAATTTAACAACTGCTAATTTAGCGCCGCCTGCTTCTTTCAGGATAACGTCAAATGCAGTTTGTACTGCTTCAGCAGCAGGAGCATCATCGCCACCTGCAGGAGCAGCAGCAACAGCAACAGCTGCAGCAGCAGGCTCAATGCCATACTCATCTTTTAAGATCTGAGCTAATTCGTTTACTTCTTTTACTGTTAAGTTTACCAACTGTTCAGCAAACGCTTTTAAATCCGCCATTTTATTTAATTTTACTTTTAATGCTTTTTGTTTTTAATATCGAACTTTAAGGTGTCCGGTTAACCTCTTTCTTGTAATGTTTTTACAACGCCTGCCAGTATATTTCCGCCTGATTGCAGTGCAGAAATAACATTCTTCGCTGGTGATTGCAATAAACCAATGATCTCCCCTACCAGTTGTTCCTTCGATTTTAAGTTGATCAAAGTATCTAACTGATTGTCGCCAACAAAAATTGCCGAATCAATATACGCGGCTTTTAAAATTGGCTTTTCGCCTTTTTTCCTTAGCTGTTTGATCAGCTTTGCCGGAGCAGTTGCTGATTTTGAGAAAAGGATAGATGATGAACCTTTAAGTACATCATAAATAGGTGAAAAATCGCCGCCGGCAGCTTCCATAGCTTTTTTGATCAAGCTGTTTTTTGCTACCTGCATCGTAATGTCACTTTCGAAACATTGACGACGGATGTGGTTTACTTTTGCAACTGTAAGATTTGAAGTGTCGGTAATATAAAAATTACCATACTCTTTCATCTGTTCAGTAAGGGCAGCTACTAATTCGTGTTTTTCTTCTTTATTCATGATTTAGATCCCCGCTACTGTTTTAGTTTCAATTTCAATTCCAGGCGACATTGTTGAAGAGATATGAATACTCTTAAAATATGTTCCTTTTGCTGCTGAAGGTTTTAACTTTGAAATGGTTTGCAATACTTCCAAAGCATTTTCATAAATTTTTTCAGCAGGGAAAGATACTTTTCCTATTGAGGTATGGATAATACCGGTTTTATCAACCTTGAAGTCGATTTTACCACCTTTAACCTCCGCAACAGCTTTTCCAACTTCTGGAGTTACCGTTCCTGATTTAGGGTTAGGCATAAGGTTACGTGGACCGAGAATACGACCCAAACGACCTACCTTTGCCATAACACTTGGCATTGTTATGATAATATCAACATCAGTCCATCCACCTTCAATTTTGGCAATATAATCGTCCAAACCTACAAAATCTGCACCTGCGTCTTTTGCTTCCTGCTCTTTGTCAGGCGTGCAAAGTACTAATACACGTACAGTTTTACCGGTTCCGTGAGGCAATGTTGCGATACCACGCACCATTTGATTGGCTTTACGCGGATCCACACCTAAACGAACATCAATATCAACAGATGAATCAAATTTGGTTGTAGTAATATCTTTAACCAAAGATGACGCATCCTGTAAAGAATACGCTTTATTTGCCTCAACTTTGGACTGTGCCACTTTTTGATTTTTTGTTAATCTAGCCACTGTCTTAAACTGATTTGTATAAATTAATTAATATTGATTTCGGATTTCGGATTTTCGATTTCGGATTTAATTCCCTTATCAATTTTTCCTATTTCCAAATCAATTAGTTCCAGGGAGCCGTACCTGATACGGTTATTCCCATACTGCGGGCAGTTCCTGCCACCATTTTCATGGCTGATTCTACTGTGAATGCATTCAAATCAGTCATTTTATCTTTGGCTATCGTCTCAACCTGGCTCCAGTTTACACTGGCAACCTTTTTACGGTTTGGCTCGGCCGACCCACTTTTTAAACCTGTTGCTTCCATTAACTGGATTGCAACCGGAGGGGTTTTGATGATAAAATCGAATGACTTGTCGACATAAACAGTAATAACTACTGGTAACACTTTGCCAGGTTTGTCCTGGGTACGTGCATTGAACTGCTTGCAAAATTCCATTATGTTCACCCCTTTTGCACCCAATGCTGGGCCGATTGGAGGTGATGGATTTGCAGCGCCGCCCTTAACCTGCAGTTTTACCATCGCACCGACTTCTTTTGCCATCTTTATTTGTTTAAATTATAACTCAATGTTAGTAAGTGGAAGCTAAGTAACATTTAAGCTCTTCGAGCAGTGATTGGTGATGAGAGACTAGTGATTAGTTAGTCCGCCTCGTTCAATCGGCTCATTAATATTTTTGTTTATTTAGTTTCTTGCAATTAGTAGCCGCAAAGCCTAATCTCTAATCACCAATCCACTAATCTCTATTCTTTTTCTACCTGCATGTAATTCAATTCGAGCGGTGTGCGCCGGCCGAATATCTTCACCATTACCTTTAACTTTTTCTTTTCTTCGTTAACCTCTTCAATAACCCCGCTAAATCCGTTGAAAGGTCCGTCCATCACTTTCACACCTTCGCCTATATAATAAGGCACGTTCATTGTTTCGCCCTGCGCGCTCATTTCGTCAACCTTACCTAAAATACGGTTAACTTCTGCCTGGCGCAAAGGAATGGCATTACCGGCTTTATCACCTAAAAATCCGATAACACTGTTTATATTTTTCAAGATATGTTCTATCTCAGCATCAAGGGCCGCTTCTATTAACACATAACCGGGAAAAAAATTACGTTCTTTTGCAATTTTCTTTCCGTCGCGCATCTGGTAATATTTTTCCGTAGGTATTAATACCTGCGGCACCAAATGCGTAATGCCCAAGCGGGCAATTTCAGCATCAATATATTGCTTTACTTTTTTTTCTTTACCGCTTATAGCCCGTACTACGTACCATTTTAACTGATCACTCATCTCTTTATACTTGCTATTTAGGTTAGTGAACTATAAAAGTGATCAAGCACAAAACGTATGCTTTGATCCATTACCAATATTATTATTGCAATAATAAATGCCGCTACTAAAACTAAAACAGCACTGTTTTGCAATTCTCTCCAGGTTGGCCAGGTTACTTTCTGGGTTAACTCGATATAAGACTCTTTAATGTACTCAGATACTTTAGCCATTACTATAATTTACTATATGCACGGGAACAAGGATTCGAACCCTGATCAAAGGTTTTGGAGACCTCTATTCTACCATTGAACTATTCCCGTGTAACTATAACTAAGAAAACATAAGCCCGCTTTTATTCACAGACTTATGTTTCCAATTAACCTTTTTGAAATTTATTATTTCAAAATTTCAGTTACCTGACCAGCACCTACTGTTCTGCCACCTTCACGGATAGCGAAACGTAAGCCTTTTTCCATTGCGATAGCGTTGATCAGCTTTACAGTGATGGTAACGTTATCACCAGGCATAACCATTTCTACGCCTTCGGCCAGTGAAATTTCACCAGTTACGTCAGTTGTACGGAAATAGAATTGCGGGCGGTATTTATTAAAGAACGGCGTGTGACGGCCACCTTCAGCTTTTGATAATACGTAAACTTCTGCTTTGAAATCAGTGTGCGGAGTTACTGAACCTGGTTTGCAAATAACCATACCACGACGGATATCAGTTTTTTCAATACCACGTAACAATAAACCTACGTTGTCACCAGCTTCACCTCTGTCAAGGATCTTACGGAACATCTCAACACCTGTAACAGTTGATTTCAAGTTTTCAGCACCCATACCAAGGATGTCAACCGGATCACCAGAGTTGATAACACCACGCTCGATACGACCAGTTGCAACAGTACCACGACCAGTGATCGAGAACACGTCTTCAACAGGCATAAGGAAAGGAAGCTCAGTTAAACGTGGAGGGATTGGGATGTAGCTATCTACAGCGTCCATCAACTCCATAATTTTACCAACCCATTTCGGATCAGCATTTAAACCACCAAGGGCCGAACCTTGGATTACTGGAATATCATCACCAGGATATTCATAGAACGATAAAAGTTCACGAATCTCCATTTCAACAAGTTCTAACAATTCCGGATCATCAACCATGTCAACTTTGTTCATGAAAACAACAAGCGCAGGTACACCTACCTGGCGGGCTAACAGGATGTGTTCGCGGGTTTGAGGCATAGGACCATCAGTAGCAGCAACAACTATAATAGCGCCGTCCATTTGCGCAGCACCAGTAACCATGTTTTTCACATAGTCAGCGTGTCCCGGGCAATCAACGTGTGCGTAGTGACGGTTAGCAGTTGAATATTCAACGTGTGCTGTATTAATGGTAATACCACGCTCTTTTTCTTCAGGAGCTGAGTCGATTGAATCGAATGAACGGGCTTCTGATAAACCTTTATCAGCCAATACTTTGGTAATAGCTGCGGTAAGGGTTGTTTTACCGTGGTCAACGTGACCGATTGTACCGATGTTTAAATGCGGTTTGCTGCGGTCAAACTTTTCTTTTGCCATGATTTATATTTGTTATTTGTAGGTTAATTTTTACTTAAAAACGTATTTATTCTGTTTATAACATTGAGCCAACAATGGGATTTGAACCCATGACCTCTTCCTTACCAAGGAAGTGCTCTACCCCTGAGCTACGTCGGCTTATTCCAGTTTGCAGTTCCCAGTTTGCAGTTTGCCTTAACTGCTCACTGCCGACTGCTTATTGCCCACTGTAACTGAGCGGAAGACGAGGTTCGAACTCGCGACCTATAGCTTGGAAGGCTATCGCTCTACCAACTGAGCTACTTCCGCTTTTTTAGTTTGCAGTACAGTTGCCAGTTTGCAGTTAAAAACTGCTTACTGCTAACTGTTTACTGCGAACTCCCATTGTGGGGGGAGAAGGATTCGAACCTTCGTAGCCGAAGCAACGGATTTACAGTCCGTCCCATTTGACCGCTCTGGTATCCCCCCATTGTTGAATTTCGGATTTACGATTTACGATTTCGGATTTTTAGATCGTCAATCGTAATTCTAAAATCTTAAATTAACAGAGCCTCCTATCGGGATCGAACCAATGACCTACTGATTACAAGTCAGTCGCTCTACCAGCTGAGCTAAGGAGGCTTAAATTATTACCTTTCTTCTCCCCGCTGATCAATAAAGATCGTCGGAATAGTACCGGTTAATTAATAAGACTGTATTTTTTATTTTAAAGAACCAACCGTTTCATAAAGAGGAGTGCGTTACGTACCTCTCCGAAAGGGATTGCAAATTTACACATTTTTAATGTTGAACAAAATTTAATTTCAAAAAAAAATCGGAGGGTTAAAAACCCTCCGATTCCGTTGCTTTTTTGATGTTTATTTAACTTAAAACTCCTCTGTTTCTGCAACCAGGGCAGCTTTTTTAGCCGTAATGGCCGCCGCGGTCTTCTTTTGTTTGTGTTTTTCAATCTGCTTACGCAGGCACTCAATCGCCAAATCGGTGGCCTCTTCAAATGTTTTGCACTGCTCTTTGGCGAATATTTGGTTGCCCGGAAGCAACAGTTTAATCTCCGTTATCTTATTGGCTTCGTCTTCTACATTCTCCAGTTTTAAATAAACTTCACCACTTATTATATGGTCATAGAAGGTATCAAGCTTATCTGCCTTCTTCTGGATAAAATCCAATAATTTCCTGTCTGCGTTAAAACGAATAGATTGCACTGTAATTTTCATGATTCCTCCTTTTTATGCCTTTGGATGGGCCTGTTTGTAAATAGACTTTAATCGCTCAACTGAATTGTGTGTATAGATCTGGGTGGCGCTGAGGTTAGCGTGCCCCAAAAGTTCTTTAATAGCATTTAGATCGGCCCCGCGGTTTAACAAACTTGTTGCAAACGTATGACGCAACACGTGGGGGCTCTTTTTATTTTGGGTTGATATGTAAGAAAGGTATTTCTGCACTGTTAAATAAACCAGCTTTGCGTAAGCATCTGTTCCTTTATTTGTAACGATCAACGTTAAGGAATTGTTATTAAAAAACTCCTGCTTTTTCTTTAACTCCTGGTATTCAGTAATTAATAATTTCAGTTCGTGATTTACCGGGATGATGCGTTCCTTATTGCGTTTACCTAAAACTTTTACAGTTCCTTCGTAAAGATTAATATCGGTGTCTTTTACGCCAAGCAATTCCGATAGGCGCATGCCGGTACCAAACAACATTTCGATAATAAGTTTATCACGAAGGCCGACAAAATCGCTGCCGAAAACTTCACTGTCATCCAGCATTTGGGTAAGCTTAGCGTCTTCAACAACAATAGGTAAATTTTTAGGGACTTTAGGCGCGCTAATCTTGGCGGTGGGGTTAACTTCTATCGCTCCCTCCTGAAGTAAAAATTTAAAGTATTTACGCAGTGTAGCTATTTTACGGTTGATAGAACGGGCTATAATATGCTGGTTCATCAGCTCGACCATCCAGTTACGGATATGGTGATGCGTAATTTGAGAAGGGTGGTCTATTTCGGGAACGGGAGCAGGGGTTATATTCTCCGGGTTATTCAGAAAATCAACAAACTGTTGAAGGTCTGATTCATAAGCGGACACGGTATGAGGGGAATACCTTTTTTCGAACTTTATATACCGGATAAATCTCTCTGTAAACATAAAAACTACTTGTACATCCGAACCGTGAATGTACAAATAGTTTTGATATTTTGATTAGAAAACTGAATTATTTTTAAAAAGATTTAAAAAAATTAAACAGTCGTTTCTAAGTTCATGTTTTGTTTGTAAATGGCATGTTTTACCACATGACGACGGGTAACAGATTTCTTTTCGAATGCCTGGCGGCTGCGAAGTTCTCTTAAAACCCCTGTTTTTTCAAATTTCTTTTTAAAACGTTTTAATGCTTTATCTAATGATTCGCCGTCTTTAATGTTGATAATGATCATAATTCCAAATACCTCCTTTCGTGGGACGACAAAGGTAAGGAATGTTTTTGGGATTTGAAAGAGAGATGTTGAATTAGTTGATTGGGTTGTTATTGACCATTCCAATCTAATAAAATCTAAACGTATTGGAACCAAATTACTTTACATTCATCCATCGCGTTGGGCGAACATTAATATAGGTATTACCATAGTACTCTTCAGGCCGGATCTCCTTGTTTTTTTCAAAGTCGATGAATGGCGTTAAACAGTGAGGGCATTTAAAGGAGTTGTAGTACTTGAATTCATTGGCTTTGTTTTTTGAAGCAGGTAAATTCGATTCAACTGTTTGAAGAGTTACTGGATCTATTTGTTTTTGTAATTGAACCGGCATGCCTTCTATTGCGAGATAAGGAACTATCAAAGTTTCCGTACTATCAGAAGAATAAAAATATTGAACTTCCGAAAAGCCAGCATGAAAATGCTGGATAGTAAAACTTTGGCGACATTTATCGCAAATACAAATATTTCGTAGGGATATAGGCGTGATCGTTCCTCTGAAATGCAAACCTCGTTCAAAAAGGCCTTTTCCAATCAATTGCAGGTTATTATTCTCTGCATTAGATAAATAAAATGGTAGCAATCTAATTCCTTCGTAACCATCCTCATCCCATTTTGGAAATGTTTTATCGCTTTTTGAAATTACACCGTCAATCATGACAGCACTATTCGACAAAATCCTTACGGAACTGTGTAAAAATTGGCCTTTGAGATTCGGGTTACTATTTAATGTTTCAATTTTAAAATTTCGGATTAACTTATTATTTTCGAAAACCTTGATTTCCGGAATAGTCTGTAGAAATTCAAAAACCGGATCTATTTCAATTTCTTTTCCAATATTCCTGTTTCGATTATTAATAAAAATATTTTCTCCTTTTATTTCTATTCTGTTATCACTTTTAGTAAACAATTCAAACATATGTAAAGATAAATTTCTCCATTCACATACTCTCGTTCTAAATACAATGATTCGCTGAACTACTTACTACCTCAAAACCTCCCTGCTTATCACAATCTTCTGTATCTCAGAGGTCCCCTCTCCTATTGTACAAAGTTTTGCATCTCGGTAATACTTTTCAACCGGAAAATCTTTAGTATACCCGTACCCGCCGAAGATTTGTACAGCTTCGGTTGCTGTCCGTACCGCGACCTCTGATGCATAGTATTTGGCCATAGCCGATTGTTTGGTTACAGGCAGGTGTTTATTTTTTAAATCGGCGGCCTGCATAATCAGTAGTTCGGCGGCTTCAATTTCTGTTGCCATATCTGCCAGCTTAAAAGCGATGCCCTGGAAATTGCTTATTGGCTGACCGAATTGATGCCGCTCTTTTGAATAGGCAACGGCAGCGTCAAAAGCGCCTTTGGCTATACCTAATGATAACGCAGCGATTGAGATCCTGCCACCATCCAGTACCTTCATAGCCTGTTTAAAACCCTCCCCTTCATTGCCCAATAAATTTTCTTTTGGTACGCGGCAGCTATCAAATATCAGTTCTGTGGTTTCGGAGGCGCGCATGCCCAGCTTATTTTCCTTTTTGCCGTGGGTAAAACCAGGTGTCCCCTTTTCGATCACTAGCGTTGAAATGCCCTTCGAGTCATTTTTTTCACCCGTACGGACCATTACTACGGCAACATCGCCTGATTTACCATGGGTGATCCAGTTTTTTGAGCCGTTAATAATATAGTGATCACCGTCCAATACCGCAGTAGTGTTCATGCGCAAAGAATCCGAACCGGTATTGGCTTCGGTTAGGCCCCAGGCGCCCAGCCAGTCGCAGGTTGCTAATTTTGGCAGCCAGCGCTGTTTCTGCTCATCATTGCCGAAAGCAAGGATGTGACCTGTACATAATGAGTTATGCGCGGCTACTGATAAGCCTATGGCGCCGCAAACCCTGGCGATCTCAGCAATAACGGTTACATATTCAAAATAACCGAAACCTGAGCCGCCATATTCTTCTGGCACAAATACACCCATCATACCAAGCTCACCTAATTTTTTGAACAAATCGATCGGAAAAAGTTGCGCCTCATCCCATTCCATCACATGTGGCCTGATGTGTTTTTCGGCGAAATCTCTCACCATCTGGCCCACCATATGCTGATTTTCGCTTATTGAAAAATCGAACCCCGAAGACGTATCTGTAAGTAAAGAATCCATAAGTTAATTGCTGATCTATAGCAAAGTAACGCAATAAATTACGCAATAGTTTCAACTAAAATAAGGCTGAAAAATGACCGGATCGGTATGTGGTATGAATACATGGTTTAGTTGATTTTAAGGTAATTATTGATGAGCTTTATAGTGAATTATTTTTTTTCAGATCGATATCTGTTTGAACTTATAACAAAATAGCAAGTTTGCTTAAAACCTAAAATTGACTATTAATGAACGTAGAAATAATCAATGACACACTCAAATTAGAGGTCTATGGCTTCTCTGGAATTGCGCAAGCTAAAGATTATGCTGGAACGGCTTTTAAGTTAATGGATAAAATGTGGCGGGTCGTAAGGTCGAACGAGCTAAAACATAAAGGGCTAAACATCTGGATGTATGAACCGGACGAAAAGGTATTTGCAGGAGTTGAACTCGAAGATTCTTCCAAACAAAACAGCGGACTGGAACATAAAAGCGTATCGCTTACTAAATATGCCTATTACAAGCACATCGGCCCTTATAATTTATTAAAGCAAATTGGACAGGAGATGAGACAGGAGTTAGCCAATAGCGGATTTAAGACGAGTTTCCCATACATTGAAATATATGGCCATTGGACAAATGACGAAAACAAATTGGAAACAGAACTGCTGATGCGCTTAACGGATTAATATTCCGCCAGCACCACTATTTTATCAGAAACTGGCGCTATCCTTTCTCTTCCGTTTAAAAAACCCAATCCCACTACAAAAGCAAATCCAGAAATCACGCCTCCCATTTCCTGTATCAGCTCGCTTGCAGCGAGTGCAGTACCACCGGTTGCCAGCAAATCGTCATGAATTAGAACATGCTGACCGGGTTCAAATGCATCGGTATGTAATTCAATTACCGCTGTACCATATTCAAGTTTATATGCTTTCTGCTTTATAGTAAAAGGTAATTTGCCGGCTTTGCGAACTGGAAAAAAGGGAACGCCCAGTTTCGTTGCCAGGGTAAGGCCAAATAAAAATCCGCGGCTTTCGATGCCCGCTACCGCATCAATGCGAAGATCTTTTAGTTGTTCAATAAATGCTTCAACAATATGCTCACACAAAATCGGTTCCTTTAATATAGGTGTGATGTCTTTAAAAACTATCCCTGGTTTTGGAAAATCCGTTATATCACGTATGGCCTGCTTTATTTCCTGCGCTATCATTTAAAGTTCAAATAAGGTTCAATTTTACGCAAAATTTCTTCATCAAGTATCGCAATGTTCTTCATGTCGGCAACAGAAGCATAATTGCCATGCTGCTGCCGGTATTGGATAATGGCGTTTACTTGTTTATAGCTAAGATAAGGAAACACCCGCAACTGATCGAAAGAAATGGTATTGATATCTAGTCTTTTCACTTTTGCCACATTAACTGAAACATGGTCTTTGATTTCCGCGTACTTCAAAGAATCAATGCCAAATACCTCTTTTAACTGTTCTCTATTATAAAAACCTCCTAACCTGTTCCGGTATCTTATTATCCGCACAGCAAACGACGGGCCTATGCCCCTTATCTCTGTCATCCTCGCCGAATCAGCGCTATTAAGTTCAATAATTTCGTCTGGCCTGGCCTTTCTTGAAATAACAGTTTCAGATATTTGTATAAAGGGTTCCAGTCGTTTATAATCGTCGGCTGTAATTGCGTAGATCTTCTTTACATCTTCCTTGTTATAGAACTTGCCGCCTTTAGCTTCATAATGTTTTATAACGTTTGCCTGGCGTTCACTTAATCCCAATTGTTCCCATTGTTGTATAGATAGACCATTTGGATTGAACGCAAACATTATAGGGTGTGATATTTTCTCGTCCGATTTGGGCTGTCCGTCCCCGTAACTCGGGTCTTCAATTTTGCTTAATTGAGCAACCGCCTCATCAAAATCTTTAGTATTTATTGTACTATCTTTGTGGAACAACTGGTAAACGTAAGGCGAAGCCAATACCAATACAATTAAAATAACAAGTACTACCAACCCATTCCATTCTTTTTTTGTGATGGATAAGTACTTTATTATTTGTGCTTTCATGTATAAGGTTTATCAAAGTTTAAATTAAGTTATTTTTCAGGATATTTATATACCTTATTCAGGCGTTTATTTTTTAACTATGGAAGTTATCAGCACAGAAGAGTTTGCCAAAGCAACCAAGCTGGACAAGTTGAAACTGCCGGGTCTTGCCGGTTTGTTGATGGAGTTGATGAAAATCAATGAGGTAAACAAGCTGTTTGCCCAGGCACAGCCCAAACAAGGCCCGGAATTTGTTGATGCAATTTTAGAAGGCTGCGGGATAAATATAGAATTCGATGAACGGGAATTGAAAAACATTCCTGCAGAGGGTAGTTTTATAGCTATTGCAAACCATCCTTATGGCGGCATCGAAGGCATGGTATTATTAAAAATACTGTGCATGGTTAGACCTGATGCTAAGCTGATGGCTAATTTCCTGCTCAAAAAGATACCCAACCTAAGTGATTATTTTATTGCCGTAAATCCATTCGAGAATGTGGAGCATTCATCCAGCATCAGCGGGTTGAAGAACACCCTTGAATTACTGGCAAATGGTACGCCTATAGGCATATTTCCCGCAGGCGAGGTATCTACCTTCAAAGTAGATAAACAACAGGTAACCGACAGGATGTGGCATCCAGTGGTAGGTAAGATCATTGCGAAAGCAAAAGTTCCGGTTGTCCCAATTTATTTTCACGGCAATAATGGTTTGCTTTTCAACTTGCTCAGTTTGATACATCCAACACTCCGTACTGCTAAACTACCTTCGGAGCTTTTCAATAAACATGGTCAAACTATCAGGCTGCGCATCGGAAAGCCGATTAAAGTTGAGGATATACCTGAATATAATAACAATGCTAAATTGCTAAACTTTTTAAGAGCGCGCACCTATGCCCTGGGCACAGGACTTGAGGAGGAAAAGAAAATATTTAGTCCCCGTAACCTTTTTAAAATAAAAAAGCAGCCAAAGACTATCGTACCCGAAATCAGTTCAGCTGTTCTTGAAAAAGAAATTGAACCTTTGCGCGAAGATTACAGAATTTGGACGGAGAAGAACTATGAAGTGTTTATCACCCCCACTTCGTTGATTCCTAATGTTATTCGTGAAATTGGCCGGTTACGTGAAGTTACATTCAGGGAGATTGGAGAAGGCACTAATAAATCTACCGACCTTGACGAATACGATATCTACTATAATCATCTTTTCATTTGGGATGTGGAAGCAAAAATGATTGTGGGCGCCTACCGCATCGGGCTGGGTGATGAGATATTTTATAGCATAGGCAAAAAGGGATTTTATATTTCTGAACTATTTAAAATAAAAACCCAATTCATCCCGGTCCTTAAAAAAAGCATTGAACTCGGCCGTTCGTGGATAAGAAAAGAATACCAGCAAAAACCATTGCCGTTATTCCTATTATGGAAAGGTATCCTGAAATACCTGCTCGATAATCCCCGCTATCGGTACCTTATCGGGCCGGTAACCATTAGTAATTCCTTTTCTAAATTCTCCAAATCACTTATTGTAGATTATATCAACAGAAACCATTTCGACCATGAAATGGCCCAGTATATTAAACCACGTAAGAAATTTAAGGTTGATTTTGCAAGTATCGACACTGACTTACTACTAGCTGGCGAAGATACATTTAAGGGTCTTGATAATCTTATCTCGGAGGTAGAAACCCGTAACATGAAAGTGCCTGTACTATTGCGCCAGTACATCGGCCTGAATGCAAAAATTATCTGCTTTAACATTGATCCAAAATTTTCGGATTGCCTTGACGGCTTTTTGGTGCTCGACCTTAAAAAAGTTCCGCAGGATATTTTAGATAAATTAGGAAAGAATTTATAACGTCTTTTGATTGCGGGAAATAGGTTCATAAATGTGATATTTTTTACCATAGACTGCACAGCTTATTTTATATAGCCCGAACAAATCTTAATGGAATCCTATTGAGGCAATTTTTCCGAAGTAAAGTATTGGTTAACTATCAACGTGTCCATAGGAGTGTTAGCGCTAGGACCAAATACTATTGAGGCATTTATAAGCCAACGGCCGGCATCAGTTTTCCTTCCCTTGATCTCGCCACCGATGGGTTTCGCTAAAACAAACAGGTCACAGCATGGACAGGTAAAATCATATGCCACTATGCTACCGCCGGCTATCTGGCTTGGGCCGATGGTAAAATAATTATCGCTTAACGATGTTTTTAAATAAAATTGACTTGTGGCCCCGCATGAATTACGGTTAACACTTTGATACTTAAACACTCTGAATTTACCGGCCGTCAATTGAGTTTCATTTGTTAAATCAGCGCTGTCATAATAGTTATAGGCGCAGTTAGAATTTGAGGGGCAATCTGTGAGTGGGCCGTTAAGTTCCACATTCATGTTATTCCCCTTGCTGCAACCGAGCAAAGCACCAAACAGGATAAATATAATTGACTTCATCCTCATAATATACCGTACGATTATTCGTGGGGTGACGTTACAAATTATTCAAATTAATTTGTGTTTAGTACTCTGTCCAAAAAAAGTTTCCCGGAATTTTTTAGAAAATGGGGAGGGGGGACTATAAGTTTTTCAGGATAAAATATTGATTGACTGTTAAGGTATCAATAGGTTTATTGCTGGGATCAGCCAATATAACAGTTGCATTTATCAACCACCGATTGTCGCCGGTTCTTTTTCCCTTTATCTCACCGCCAATTGGTTTTGGAATATATGCAAAATCGCAACATGCGCAACTTTCGCTGTAAGTAACCCCACCAGCCGAGATTTGGCTGCCGCTAATAACAAAACTGCTATTGTTTAACGGGCTTTTAAAAAAAAGTTGCTTGGACAGATCACATACGCTGCTGTCAATACTTTTATAAGTAAAAACACGGTCGCCTGCAGCCACAACTTGTGGATATGATCCCTGGTAGCCGGCATGATCATAATAATTGTAAGTACAAACATGATGTGTCAGGCAATCGGATAGGGGGCCATTAAATGTTCCATCCATATTAGTATTGCCTTTGCCGCAGCCAAGCAAAACAGTTACGAGGATAGATAATATGATTCCAGATCTCATATTATAACATTACGTAAACCTTTTAAGCCCTGCTACAAACCACATGAATTATTTTAACTCCAATAGGTTATTTGTGTGGGAAACCTGAATGAATAATCCAGAGCAAATTGTGTGGAAATTAATATTTTATTGAAACCCTCTTTAAAATAAAATGCAGCAGCCATATTGGCCCGATAAGTAAGAATTTAAGGTCATCAAAAAACGAAGGTTTTTTTCCTTCAATTTTATGACCGATGAATTGCCCGGCCCACGCTAACACAAAAATCACCATGCATACCAGCCACAATGCCGGTCCGCCTTCTTTTTGCCAGGTATCCAACCCAATTATTCCATAGCTGAACCCAAAAAGCACAAGCAGCATCAGATATGACAGAACAGGCGAAAGCTTATAATAATAATAAATGCTAAAGGCTAATATAAATGACGCCCAATTAAAAAAACCATTGTACTCCCCTAAAAACTTAATATACGGGAAGGGAATTGCCCATATAAGGCCGAGCAAACTGAATACAATCAATGGAACGCATATCCAATGAATGAGCTTGTTGGTTGTATTTTGATGATTTTCGGAGTATTTATCAAAATAAACCTCTATGGGCCGCGTTTCGGCGACCTTTGAAGGAGGTGACTTTTTATTTGTGGTGCTACTCAATTTACGAGTTAAAATATAATGCCATTCTCTAAAACTATGTCATTTCCGCCTAAAGACGGAGAGAAAACTTAAACGCTTATCATACTTGTCCTGTATAGTGGGAAGTATTGCGTATAAGTTTTCTCCTCGTTCCTCGTCGAAATGACATTGGAGGATTGATATTGCTTCTATTTTGCAAAAGCAACAGACCTGGTTTCCCTTATCACGGTAACTTTAATCTGTCCCGGATAAGTCATTTCGGTTTGTATACGGTTTGAAATATCAGCCGCTAATACTTCTGACTGCGCATCGGTTATCTTTTCGCTTTCAACAACAACACGCAACTCACGGCCGGCCTGTATAGCAAATGTTTTTTCAACACCCGGGTATGATAAGGCCAATTCTTCCAGCTCTTTCAAACGTTTGATATAGCTTTCAACAACCTCGCGGCGTGCACCAGGGCGTGCGCCAGAGATAGCATCGCAAACCTGGATGATTGGCGACAACATCGAGGTCATTTCAATTTCATCATGGTGTGCGCCAATGGCGTTGCAAACCTCAGGATGCTCTTTATACTTTTCAGCCAGCTGCATACCCAGGATAGCGTGCGGCAATTCCGGGTTATCATCAGGTACTTTACCAATATCATGCAGTAAGCCGGCACGTTTGGCAAGTTTTACGTTCAGGCCGAGTTCAGCAGCCATAGTGGCGCAGAAATTGGCCACTTCGCGCGAGTGCTGCAATAGGTTTTGTCCATAAGATGAGCGGTAGCGCATACGGCCAACCATGCGGATCAATTCGGGATGAAGGCCGTTAATACCAAGGTCAATTACGGTACGCTCCCCTATTTCAACAATCTCTTCTTCTATCTGCTTTTTTGTTTTGGCAACAACTTCTTCGATGCGTGCCGGGTGGATGCGTCCGTCCGTTACCAGGCGGTGCATTGCCAGACGGGCTATTTCGCGCCGAACAGGGTCAAAGCCGGAGAGGATGATCGCTTCAGGCGTATCATCTACAATGATCTCTATGCCTGTCGCTGCTTCCAATGCACGGATATTCCTGCCCTCACGACCGATGATACGGCCCTTTATTTCGTCATTTTCAATATTAAAGATCGAAACGGTATTTTCAATAGCGCTTTCAGTAGCTGTACGCTGAATAGTTTGAATAACTATTTTTTTAGCTTCTTTCGTCGCTGTAAGTTTAGCCTCGTCAACAATATCCTTTATCTGGATCATTGCCTTGCTTCTCGCCTCTTCGCGTAACGTATCAACCAACTGGTTTTTGGCATCCTCGGCTGATAAGCCGGCGATAGTTTCAAGTTGCTGCACATGTGAATTTTTCAGATGCTCAACTTCTTCCTGCTTTTTAACTACAATTTCTGTTTGCCTTTCAAGGTTTTTACGTGTATTGTCCAGTTCATTTTCTTTCCGGTTCATGTTTTCCAAACGAGAATTCAGCGACTGCTCTTTCTGTTTGATACCGTTTTCACGCTGATTAATGGCGTTATTTTTTTCGTTTACCTGCTGCTCATGCTCGGCTTTCATTTGCAAAAAGCGCTCTTTTGCTTCCAGTAATTTATTCTTTTTCAGAATTTCGGAATCATTTTCAGCGTCCTTTAGTATTTTCTTTACTTTGTTTTGTGCTGCTATCTCCTGGTCTTTAAACAGCTTTCGCAGTAAAAACCGGCCGATGATAACGCCGGGAAGTCCACCCAGCAGTACGCCGATGATTAAGTATAATGTTGAATTCATGTCTATAATTGGTGTAAATAAAAAACCGCGTCTAAATTTTTAAGTCTCATGTATTTAAAACCTCATTTGGGATGCTGGAATCATGGGTTACCGTTAAGCTAACGATTAACGCATGCCTCTTTGATCCGCTGATATTGAAGCGTTAAGTTTTTAATAGTGAAACTTAAAATTTAACCGCGGTTAAATCTTAAATGCTCTTTTTATGTGTAAGAACGTTATTGCTTTGAGAAAAACTGAGTCAATAAATAATCTAATTGGTAAACTTTTTCTGCTACCTCCGTATCTTCAACAGTAACTTTCATATCGGCTTTTAATGAGGATGTTGCGTAATGCAACACACACATCGAAAGCAAATCTTGTTTGTCCCTCACTGCATAATTTTCCTGATATTCCTTTATCCGGTCGTTAATTAGCTTGGCTGCCCTACGTATTATTTCTTCTTCTTCCATGTTTACCTTTAAGGGGTAAACTCTGTCAGCAATATTTATTTTTATAGAGATTTCTCCCATTTGAGCGTTTCACTTTTGCACTACTTTTTCAGCAATACAATGCACTTATCTATTTCTTGCACAAATTCGTTAATTTTTTGCTTTATGTCAAGACTTTTTTCATTTGTTTCTGAAAATGACTTCGCCATTTTCAAAGCACGCAGCTTTTCATCCAGTTCTTTGGTCTTATTTTTACTTGCATTCAGTGCAACCGTCAGTGCTTCACTCTCTAATTTTAACAGATCATTTTCCTCCTGCAGAGCAGCACAAAGCTCAATTAAGCGCTCCGTTCTATCTACAATTTTATTTAATTGTTCTGCTAATGGCATGTTGGTGTTAGTGATTAGAGGTTGGTGATTAGAGATTAGTTAGTTTAGTTTCCGCCTTAGTTGAATTAATAAAAATCATATATATCAAATGTATATCATTTTTGGTCGATTAGTTAGTTTTTCAGCTAATCTCTAATCTCAAACCTCTAATCTCTATTTCCTTATCTCCGCTCCTGCTTCCTTTTCTAAATTGTAGATCATTTTTTGCATTATAGAATCGATCGCTTTATCAGTCAGCGTTTTTTCGCTGTCCTGCAGGATGAAGCTTAATGCATATGATTTTTTGCCTGCCGGAAGTTTATCGCCTTCGTAAACATCAAATACGTTTACGTCTTGTAATAATTTCCGTTCCGTTTTTTGCGCGATCTGTTTCAATTGCCCGAAGGTAACCGGCTTATCCACCAGCATCGACAGATCCCTTCTTACCGACGGGAACTTGGATACGTCTTCATAAACGATTTTATTTTTTCGTACCAATGCCAGGATCAGATCGAAATTAAAATCAGCGCAGAAAACTTCTTTGTCGATATCAACCTTTTTCAAAGCATCCTTTGCAACTGCGCCGAATTTAACCAGTTGCTTATTGTTGCGTTTATATTGCAAGCCGAAAGCAAGCTTTTTACAGGTAGCGTCCTCGACTGTAATATCGGTTATGTTTAGTTTTGCGATGATGCCGTCAACAATGGCTTTCAAGTTGTAAAACGAAACCGGTTTTGCTTTCTGGTTCCACTGTTCGCCTTTATCCGCCCCGGTAATAAAAATGGCGAAACGCTGGGTCTCGATATATTTGTCTTCAGCAGTTTCGTAAACTTTCCCAAACTCATACAGCTTTAAATCTCCGTTGCGGCGATTTTGGTTGTATGCGATCGCTTCCAGACCTGAAAACACCATAGATTGGCGCATCACATCCAGATCGTTACTCAAGGGGTTTAAAATCTTAACCGCCTTATCAGGATTTGATGAATACGCCGATTTTGTTAATGAGTTCGACATGATCTCATTAAACCCATTCGCGCTAAGCAGGTCGGATATTAAGTTTTGTACATTGTCCTTTTCGGGTCTAACCGAATTATTTAAAGATGCCCTCACCTGGGTAGGAATCTCAATATTGTTATAACCGTAAATGCGCAATATCTCTTCCACAACATCAACCTCGCGGGTAACGTCAACCCGGTAAGGTGGAACTTTTAATGACAAACTTTCGGCCGTTTCGTTAACTATATCAATATCCAGGGCATTGATGATACCCTTTATTTCATCTTGCGGTATAACTTTTCCGATCAGCCTGTCTATGCCTTTGTAGGTAACATCTATCGCAAACGGCTGAACCGGGACCGGGTAATGATCTGAAATTTCTGAAGAGATCAATCCGCCAGCTACCTGCTGTATGAGCAATGCCGCACGTTTTAATGCAAAAACCGTGATGTTTGGATCGGTTCCCCGTTCAAACCTGAATGAGGCATCGGTTTTTAAGCCATGACGCTTAGCCGTTTTACGTACCGAAACCGCATTAAAGTAAGCACTTTCAAGAAACACGTTTTTTGTAGTTTCTGTTACACCCGAATCAATTCCTCCGAAAACACCAGCTATACACATCGGTTTTTCGGCATTGCAGATCATCAGGTCATCGGCAGAAAGCTTGCGTTCCACCCCGTCAAGTGTTTTAAATAGCGTTCCTTCCGGGCAGTTCTTTACGATCAACGTATTGCCTTTTATGGCATCGGCATCAAAAGCATGCAGTGGCTGACCTAAATCGTGCAGGGCATAATTGGTGGCATCAACAATATTATTGATAGAGCGGATCCCAATAACAGCTAAACGTTCCTTTAACCATTTCGGCGACTCCTTAACTTCAACGCCCGAAATAGATACCCCGGAATATCTTGGACTTGCCTGCTCATTCTCAACTACAACCTTAATCGACAAACTGGTATTATCAACCTTAAACGCAGAAACATCTGTTTTGCGGATAGCGATTTTCAGGAAAGCCGCGATATCCCTTGCTGTACCCAAATGCGAGGCAGCATCGGCACGGTTAGGAGTTAAGCCAATTTCGTATTGATAGTCGTCGCTCAGCTTGAAGTAATCTTTAGCAAGCGTTCCAATTACCGCATCGCCGTTTAGTTCCATAATACCGGCATGGTCGGTACCCAAACCAACCTCATCTTCGGCGCAGATCATCCCTTCGGATAACTCTCCCCTGATCTTTGATTTGTTGATCTTGAACGGCTCTCCTACGGTAGGATATACAGTCGCGCCAACAGGTGCTACTACAACTTTTTGACCTGCAGCCACATTATGTGCACCGCAAACTATCTGCAAATCCTCTCCCGTTCCTAAATCAACTTTGGTAACCCGCAGCCGGTCGGCATTGGGGTGCTGGTAACAGTCCTTCACATAGCCAACCATCAGTCCTTCTAATCCACCCGGAATTGGCTGAACTTTTTCAAGGCTCTCCACCTCCAAACCTGTACCGGTTAATATCTTCGAAATTTCTTCCGGGGTTTTATCTGTATCAATAAATTCTTTAAGCCAATTATAGGATATCTTCATTATAACGATATAATAATCGGCAAAGATAGGATTTGGAGCGGAAAGGCGAAAGGATAAAGGTGAAAGGAAAATGGTAAAAGGCGAAAGGTAAAAGCGAAAAGGTAAAAATTCAAAATTCTTCAATCAAACCTTTGACCTTTCGCCTTTACCCTTTCACCTCAAAATTTATTCATGATCCGCAGCGTCATCTTCACCCAAATCAAGGGTATAAGATGATTCAGCTGCATCATAGGCCCGTTTTAGCTTATCGGGATCTGCGTAATCAACAGTATCACCAGGCTCAGGCAAGTCATCAAGACCATTTGAATGAATGTCCTGCTGGCTGCGTTGATCTTCAGCATCTGAGTTTTCTGAATCGTCGATTGGTATCTGGTTATCCGGAGTGATCATGGTTGTTTTTATTTAATGTTTAAAGATAACGATATACAAAGGATGTTGTTTCTATCAATGAAAAAAATTCCGACTTCCGAAATCCGAGTTCCGAAATCAAAACAACCCATTGTCCGCAAAACTGAAATAACCGCTGTCAGTAATTATCAAATGATCCATTACATGGATATCAAGGATCTTCCCGGCCTCAGTAATTCTTTTGGTTAGAACCACATCCTCATGACTTGGCTTTAAGCTGCCTGAAGGGTGATTATGAACAAGGATAATCCCGTTTGATTTATACTGCAAGGCAGTACTGAAAATTATTTTGAGGTCGATAAGCGTATTTGAAAAGCCTCCTTTGCTGATCAGCTCCTTACCCAGTACTTTTGATGACCGCCCGGTAAATATTACCCAAAACTCCTCATGGTTAAGGTCGACCAGGTGGCGGCGCATAATGTTGTAGGCGTCTTTACTAAGGCCTATAATTTCGGGAGCTTTACTTTCGGTATCGTTTCTTCTGCGGCCTATCTCCAATGCAGCTATGATAGCTATTGCTTTAGCTTCGCCGATGCCTTTGAAGTTTGAAAGTTCGTGTATAGATGCTTTGCCGAGTTTGTTCAGGTCGTTATCATAATGATGCAGGATCCGCTTGCTTAACTCAACCGCAGTTTCGTCACGACTACCTGAACCAATCAGAATCGCAATCAATTCAGCATCGGTTAATGCCCGGCGCCCCTGGCTGCTTAGCTTTTCGCGGGGCCGGTCTTCCTCCGCCCAGGCTTTTATGCTGATCTTGCTTTCGTAATTGTTCACGGGTTTAAGTTAACTCTTTTGAACTAAGATTCGTAGGATTTGAAGATTATAGGATGGGTAAATCCTATAATCTTCAAATCGTTATCATAGAAAATTCTTTCACGTCAACAAATTGCTAACAGCGATTACGTCTGGGCGAAGGTTTGTAGGGGTTTTAAAGATTATAAAAATTCCGTCCAGCAACCTAAATCCTACAATCATCAAATCCTATAAATCTTAGTTCAAACAATTACCCCAACAAATTCTTCCAGCTCACTAAATCACCAATTATCTTTTCCAGGTCATCCGCATTTACGCGTTCCTGCTGCATAGTGTCACGGTGACGGATAGTTACCGTATTATCCTCCAGGGTCTGGTGATCCACAGTGATACAAAACGGTGTACCAATAGCATCCTGGCGGCGGTAACGTTTACCGATCGCATCCTTTTCCTCGTATTGCAAGTTAAAATCAAGCTTCAGCTTATCCATTATCTCGCGTGCCTTTTCGGGCAGACCATCTTTCTTGATCAGAGGAAAAATAGCAGCTTTTACTGGTGCAAGGCAAGGGTGCAGCTTTAATACAGTGCGGCTGTCCTGTTTTTCTTCGGTGCTCAGGTCCTCTTCTTCAAAGGCGTTGATCATCGTCAGTAAAAACATCCTGTCTAAGCCTATTGAAGTTTCAATTACATACGGTATATAATTGCCATAAGGCTTATTGGTATCAGGATCAACCTCAGGGTCAAAGTACTGCATCTTTTTGCCCGAGAACTTCTGGTGCTGACTCAAATCAAAATCTGTACGACTATGAATACCCTCTACTTCCTTAAAGCCGAAAGGGAAATCAAACTCTATATCATACGCTGCATCAGCGTAATGCGCCAGCTTGGTATGTTCGTGGTAGCGGTATTTTTCGGGTGAGGTACCTAATGCCAGGTGCCATTTAAGGCGTGTTTCTTTCCATTTGTTGAACCATTCCTTTTGCGTGCCGGGGCGTACAAAGTATTGCATTTCCATTTGCTCAAACTCGCGCATACGGATAATAAACTGACGGGCAATCACCTCGTTACGGAATGCTTTTCCAATTTGCGCTATCCCGAAAGGAATTTTCATCCTGCCTGATTTCTGTACGTTCAGGTAATTTACAAAGATCCCCTGCGCAGTTTCCGGGCGTAGATAAACCACATCAGCATCATCTGCTATGGCGCCCATCTGGGTGCTGAACATCAGGTTAAACTGGCGGACATCGGTCCAGTTGCGGGTGCCGCTGATAGGGTCGGCTATTTCGTGCTCTATTATCAGGTCTCTTAAGCGGGGAAGGTCCTCATTTTTTAAAGCGCTATCCATTTCAACCTGCAGCTTTTCTGCCTTGTCGGTTTTGCCTTCCTTATCATATTTGGCTATCTTATCCTCCAATAACTGGTCGGCGCGATAGCGCTTCTTTGAATCTTTATTATCGATCATCGGGTCGCTGAAGCCATCAACGTGACCGCTTGCTTTCCAGATAGTGGGGTGCATAAATATGGCAGAATCGATACCAACAATATTTTCGTGCATCTGCACCATAGCTTTCCACCAGTATGTTTTGATGTTGTTCTTTAATTCCGAGCCGAATTGCCCGTAGTCATAAACAGCACTTAAACCATCATAAATTTCACTTGACTGGAAAACAAAGCCATATTCTTTAGCGTGCGATATAACGTTTTTAAAAAGTTCGTCGGTTGATTTGCTCATAATAGCGCAAAGATAGTTTTTTTGAGAAAGTCGGAAAGACCGGAAGTCAGAAAAGTCGGAAAGTGAGGAAGTAAGAGTTGTCCGTTCGCAGACAGGTAAGGGTATAGGTTGGACAAGGCGGACAAAGATCATTAAGCCAGTAGTATCTTTTTGATTAGAAATAATAATATCGAACACCGAATTTTGAATGTCGAATGATGAAGGATGAAACCTTCGAAATTTGATATTCAAAATTCGGTGTTCGATATTAAAAATCAATTGCCCTTATTCTGTCCGTTTTGTCCACTCCCTGTTCGTACCTCTGAGCGGACGGACACCTCTAACATCAGGCAGTAAATAATTAAAGATTTATTTGCAGGTTCAAATTTATTTGCTAATTTTGTTAGTATCATCTCTCGCTAAAAAAACACCTTTTTCTTGTATGCAATGCAAAGCAGTCCTTTACTTTTACGTAAGTAAGTGGGTAAGGGAGGAGTACTTTTATTATATAGCTATAATAAATAATAAAAAATTTTATACCAGTGGAATGGTTGTTTTGGTAAGATTATCTTGGCTTAAATACGTTACATTAAGAAAACCAAGACGTCATGCCGAATTTATTTCGGCAACCCACAGGAAGGTATACTATAGCAAGGTCTGCTACATGCATGTTGCACACCAAGCATACGTTAATATCATGTGGGGTGCTGAAACAAGTTCAGCATGACATATTTATTAGATTTACAAATCCAGTATCAACTGATCCTTTAAATCCTTCATTTCAGGATTCTCTGACTTGATTAAATTAACTTTCCAGTCCTTATGCTAATTTTTAAGTTGCTTTTCACGATTGATAGCATCAGTTATCCTTTCAAAATATTCATAATATACCAAGTAGTGTAATTTGTATTTTTTTACGAATAAGGAACCTTCACCATTGATATGTTGCCAGATTCTCCCATCCAAATTACTTGTTACACCAATATAAAATGTTGTTCTGCATTGATTTGACATAATGTAGACGTATCCTTGTTTATCAGGCATTGATAGGTTTATTTGGCGATTGTAAAGTTAATAATTGGGTCCAAATAGACAAGCGTTTAACTACGGGTTACGGGTAGTTAAAAAAAACGAAATGTTATTCATTAAGC
>Ga0206898_10087_pt2 | contig 26815 bp, 19 predicted proteins | sample Alteio_BWOrgHeat_50_FD_153237 | JGI IMG/M metagenome (GOLD analysis project Ga0206898, IMG submission 153237) | Enriched cells from forest soil in Barre Woods Harvard Forest LTER site, Petersham, Massachusetts, United States -... | ecosystem: Environmental > Terrestrial > Soil > Temperate forest >...
CGGGAAGACGCAAGTGTCAGGATTTGAATTATCAAATAATAAACAGAAAGTAAAGATAGACGGATTTATTTCTGATAACCCGGACGACAAATTAAAAGTGTCTTTTGAGAAATTCAGCATGGCCACTTTTAACCAGTTTAAAAGAAGTATAGGTGTTCAATTGAAAGGATCGCTTAACGGAGATGTCGTACTCAGCGCTATCACCAAATCGCCGGGCATCGATGCACATTTGAGTATCGACTCGCTGGGTATGAATAAAACGCTGGTTGGCGATGTAAAAATCGAGTCGGATTTGGGTAATGACCGTAAACAGGCCAATGTAAAAGTAAATATTAACAACCACGGGTTAGAAACCGTAAATATTGCAGGCATATACAACTTGGGTCATGGCGTTGAAGACAACCTGGATTTTCATGTAAAAATGAACCAGACCGAAGCCGTAATCTTTGAGCCATTTATAAAGGATCTGGTCTCAAATATTAAAGGCACCATTTCAACCGATTTAAAATTAACCGGGTCACCAGCGAATCCGCAGTTGAATGGCAACGTTCTGCTTGCCAATACCGGTATTACTGTTAATTATTTAAAAACAGCGTATACGGTTTCTGATACGCTTACCGTAACCAACAGCGTAATTACCATTAATAAAATGATATTGAGGGACAGCAAAAACGGAATTGGGACAGTTACCGGGAAGGTTGATCTGAAAAACCTTTCGAACCCAGATATCGATGCTGTTCTTGTCGCTAAAAACCTGATGGCTTTAAATACATCTTTTAAAGACAATCATATTTACTACGGTACAGCTTATGGAACCGGCAGGTTTAGCTTCAAAGGTCCTGTGGACAATATGAATATCGATATTAAAGCCAAAACGGAAGCCGGTACAGTGTTCAATATCCCGCTTAATACATCATCAACTGTTGGAGAATATGATTTTATAAAGTTTGTGAGTCACAATGACACTGCAAAAGCTAAGGAGGACCAGGTGAGGGCGTTTAACGGGATCACATTGAATTTTGACCTCACCGTGGACGAGAAAACAACGGTAAAGATCACTACGGATTACGGGGTGCTGGAAGGCAGCGGCCAGTCAAACGGTTTAAAATTAAATATAAACAGCCTGGGTGATTTTGATATGTTTGGCGATTTTTTAATTACCAGCGGCAAGTTTGAGTTCACTGCCAAAAACTTCATCAGTAAAAATTTCACCGTTAACCAGGGCGGTACCATACGTTGGACCGGGAACCCGACGAATGCCACTATTAACCTGAACGCCATTTACGAGGTGCGGACAGATATTGCGCCGCTTTACACAGCCGTAGGCTCACAATCCCCGAAGGGCAAATCGCTCGAGCTGGTGCAGGCCGAACTTATATTGACCAAATCATTATTACAGCCAACTATAGATTTCGACTTTAATTTCCCGCTTGACCCATCTATAAAAGATGACCTGGGTACTTATCTCGCCGATGCCAATAACCGCAACCAGCAGGCGTTGAGCATTATTGTGCGGCGGCAGTTTTCGAACGGGGCGAACAACAACTTAACCAACCAGGTTTTAGGTACCGCCGGCGAAGCGGTGAGTGAATTTGCGTTTAATAAGTTAAACAGTTTTATCTCGCAGTCAAACATCAAGGGTTTTGACCTGAACATCCGGTCATTTAACGATTTTAGCGCCTCTTACAGGATCAAGGACCGGTTAGTATTTAACGGCAGTTTGTACAATACTTATGCCGGGACAAGCGACTTGTTTCAAAATAACGCCAGTACGTTTAATGGTAGTTTTAGTCAGCTAACTTATGATTTTGACGCGCAATATTTCATCCGGAAAGACGGCAACCTAAGCGTGAGGTACTCCTATCGCGTTCTAAACAGTACAACGCTAAGCACGCTTTACAACCAATTAAGCGCAGAATATGTGAACGCGCTAGGATTTGTTTACCAAAGGGACTTTGATACCTTTGGCGAACTGATCAGGAACCTTTTCAGAAGACCAAACAGAAAGGCGCCGATTAACCCGACGCCTGTACCTTCAACTCCTTCACCCGCTCCCGTTGTAACTTCAAAAACAGACGAGGAAGATCAATGATCGCGCATAATTGCGTGGTCCATTTTATCCCTTTTGGTCCTCAGGTACGATTCATTGTGCGGATTTGAAGCGATCTCAATAGGCAAATTTTCAACTACCTCAAGACCGTAGCCAATTAAGCCCGCCCGTTTTTTTGGATTATTGGTCATTAAGCGCATTTTTGATACGCCCAGGCTACGCAATATTTGCGCACCGATGCCATAATCGCGCTGGTCCATTTTAAAGCCCAGCTCAATATTAGCTTCAACAGTATCCCGTCCGTTTTCCTGTAAATGGTAGGCTTTAAGCTTATTTACGAGGCCAATGCCGCGTCCTTCCTGGTTCATATACACAATAACGCCTTTGCCCTCCTCATTTATCATTTCCATTGCTTTATGCAGCTGAGGGCCGCAATCGCATCGGCATGATCCGAAAATATCACCGGTAACACATGAGCTGTGTACGCGTACCATAACAGGTTCACCGGGTTTCCAACTCCCTTTTACGAGCGCCAGGTGGGTCTCACCTGTGTCCAGCTGGGTATAGGCAGTCATGTCAAAATCGCCCCACTGTGTAGGCAGCTTTATCGTAACATCTTTGCTAACCAGTGATTCGGTGTCCAGGCGGTAAGCTATCAGGTCTTTTATCGAAACTATCTTCAGGTCAAACTCCTTTGCCATTTCCAAAAGGTCAGGCAGACGCGCCATCTCGCCGTCTTCCTTCATTATTTCGCATATTACACCTGCAGGTTCAAACCCGGCCATTACCGAAAGATCTATTGCAGCCTCCGTATGTCCCGAACGGCGCAATACGCCACCGTCTTTGGCGATGAGTGGAAAAATATGTCCCGGCCTGCCTAAATCCCCGGGTTTTGTAGCGGGATCAATTAATGCAAGTGTGGTCCTGGAACGGTCAGATGCAGAGATCCCTGTTGTACAGCCTTCCAGCAGGTCAACAGAAACAGTAAAGTTAGTTTCGTGCGAGGTAGTATTGTTTACCACCATTGGCGCAAGATCAAGTTCCCGGGCACGTTGCCTTGTAATAGGCGCGCAAACCAACCCACGTCCGTGACGGACCATAAAGTTTATGGTTGCTGGTGTTGCGTTTCGTGCTGCGGTTAAAAAATCGCCTTCATTTTCACGGTCCTCGTCATCAACAACTATGATGGTTTTACCTTGTTTTATATCTTCTATAGCTTCTTTTATAGTATTTAACATTTTTATAATATTAGTCCGAAAGTCGGGAAAGTCCGAAAGTCGGAAAGAAAACACACTACTTTCAATATGCTAAGCGTTAAGCGCAAATTTAAGTGATTATAAAATCATTAAGGTCGGCGCTTTGTAATTATTAATTGGTTGATTAAGCGGGATTGAGTTGATTAAGTGAATAGTGCTTTTTTACTGTGAATACGGATTTGATGCATGAATCAGTTGCTTGCAGGAATAGATTATTCCTCCGGCATAAACCTAATCAACTCTCCCGATAGCTTTCGGGACCAACCCAATCAACTCTCCACCTTCTTCTTGATCAGCTTATTAAAGAACCGTTTGTACAGTTCCATATCAAACAATGCAGAGTCGGTAGCTGCTTTATAAGAAAGGAAAATCCCGATAGGCGTTATTATGGCGATCGCTATCCATGAACCTACTATAGGAGAAACATTACCTTCTTTAGCTGATTTTTCGCCAATGGTTTTGATGATATAAAATATAAGGAAAAACACTACGGAGACAACAACAGGCAAACCCAATCCACCCTTCCTGATAATCGCGCCAAGCGGGGCGCCTATCAAAAATAAAGCGATACAGGCCGCCGGCAAAGTAAATTTCGACTGGAACTCGGCAATAGAACTGCGTATTTTTTTTATAAGCTCCTGATGTTGGTCGGCGCGGTTTCTTAAAAGGTCCTGAACGGAGCGCACTTCACTTGACGCGTTCGCCACAGTACTTAATTGCTCGTTTATATTTAAATCAGAAAAGTTTTTCCCTGTGGCCGGGACACTTTTTACCTTAGCTGATTTGGTGGGTATTGAAAAATATTTAATGTAGGCCGTTACCAATTTATAGCTTGTCCTGATACCGCTATCAAGCTGACGTCTTGAATGTTGTTCATAGTCTTTTAACTGCCTTAAATTCATCATCTGGAAAGCGGTTTTAAACTCGCTTTCATCCGTGCGGTGTATTGTTTTAAGGCCCGAAATATCAAATTTTTGCTCAGTCGCTTTAAAGCGATACCTCGTTAATCGTTCTCGGACATTAAAAGTGGAACTACCGGCTGTTTCGGTATATTTTATGCCATCTTTAAGCTTTAAAACCAGGAAATTCCCGTTAGGTGTGCGGTACATTTTTCCCTCCCTGGCAATTAAAACATCCGTGTTATTACCCTGCTCGTTTTTGGAGTAGATCATTATATCATGCAAGGTCTGCCCGTCGGCGTCTTTCTTTTTTACACGAATTGAATAACCCGGGAAACTATTGCTAAACACCCCTTCGGGCAAAAAATTGGCCGACTTTTGCTGTCTTGCATCATATAGTAATGAATAATACTTGAGGTTGGCTTTTGGCAGCATATAATCTGAGAAAGCGAACGCCGCCAGACTTAAAATGAATACCACAACAAACATGGGATACATTGCCCGCCGCAACGAAATGCCTGCTGATTTAATGGCAACCAACTCATAATTTTCGCCGAGGGCACCATAAGTCATTATAGATGAAAGCAGTACGGATAGCGGTAATGCCATAGCAACATTTGTAGCCGAGGCATACATCATCAACTCCATAATGATATACCACTCAAACCCTTTGCCGATAAGATCATCAATGTATTTAAACAAAAACAACATCAGCAGCACAAACATTACAATAAGGAAAGTAACTAAAAATGGCCTTATGAAAGATTTGAGTAATAAAAGATGTATTTTCTTCATCAAAATGGTCCCTTTGTATTGGCAAAACCTGCCCTCCCCGGGGACGGGGCCCTCGCGTTTAAATTATTCCCCTATAACGATGGTAAACAGGTTCACCGTACAAAGATAGGGATAATTAATTTTTAGGCGCCTAATACACTTATGAGGTATTCTATTTGATTGTTCCAGATCAGTTTACGTTCGCCAATAGTATCCTCAGTTGCAAAATCAGTTATACTTAAAGCAACATCATTAGTTAGTTCGTCCTGGATTATCTCCATTTCAAAATAGTATTGCGGATCGTCGTCAATCCATCTGAACCTTACTAATTTATTTTCTTTTACAGCTATCAGCTTTGCTGTTTGGTGTTCATCATCCCAGGTAAAGGTATAAACCTGGTCGCGCACGCTTACATCATCGGCAAACCATTGCGTTAACCCATTGGGCTCATTTAAAAAGCTATACAGTATCCGCGGAGACGATTTTATTTCATATTCAATAGTAAATTTCTTCTTTTCAGACATGGTTTTTGGAACTGGAATACTTGTAAGCCGTAAATGTTAACATTTTTTCTAAAGAAAACTAATTTCTGCTATATTTGCAAACCTTTTTCGGCAGGGGGCTGTTTATATTTGTTAACATTAAATTTTTAACGAAGAGTTGTCCGCCAGCGTGATAAATAAGTGCCCTTACAACCATAGGGCCATTATTAAAAAGGAGAACATATAATACACACGGCGGGGTAGCTCAGATGGTTAGAGCGTAGGATTCATATCCGCCCCAAGGCGGACGGCAGTTCGGATGATATAGTTCTTAAAAATACAAAACGGCGGGGTAGCTCAGATGGTTAGAGCGTAGGATTCATAACCCTAAGGTCGGCAGTTCGATCCTGCTCCCCGCTACTAAAGCCACCCATTGGGTGGCTTTTTTTTTAACCTAAATCTATGTACACGGTTTATATACTTCATTCGATTAAGTACAATAAAATCTATATCGGCTACACCTCCGATCTTAACAACCGTTTCCTCTCACATAACGAATTAGCAACCAAAGGATATACTTTAAGATATCGTCCATGGATTATCGCGTATACAGAAGAATTTCAAACAAAAACCGAAGCTATCAAAAGGGAGATGTACTTAAAATCAACAACAGGTAGAAAAATAGTTTGGAAAATCATTCATGAAAAGTTTGGTAGCTAAGATGGTTAGAGCGTAGGATTCATATCCGCCCCGAGGCGGACGGCAGTTCGATCCTGCTCCCCGCTACCACATTGGGCAAATCAGTTTTCATAGCTGATTTGCCCTTATTTTTTACCCCAAAATCGGTCTTTAAAGCACTAAAAACGCGGATTGCCTCATTTATTCGAGTAGTTCGATGTTGCTCTCCATCAAAAGTCAAGTTTTCAGGGAACATCGAACTAATGATTCTCCGTTTACCCTGTATATCAGCATTTTGATATAATTCAGACAAATGCGCTACATTAAATAGTGCTTTTTTGAAAATTGGTTCTATTTTGACAACGTTTTGCGAAAGCTCCATTAGCTTACCTTCCAAAATTGAGATCTGTCGCTCACAATCACCTTTTATTTTTCGATAATCCAGCGAATCTAAGTCACCGCATAAGAGCAATTCCCGCGCCTTGTCAATTTTTTCAACAAATCCTTTCAGTTGTTTTCTGCAAGATGTTAATTCATTGTCCCTGCTACCGACGGTTTGTTCATAGATATCGATCAAAATGTGCTTATACAACTCAACTAAACTCGGATCAATCGTGTACTTACGCAGTTCGTCCTTAAATTTATTATTAACTACCTCGGCATTAAATCTGATCCCACACTTTGCAAAACAATGATAGTAGTGGTAATGCCTTGTACAGCCTTTCGATGCGCTGCCTGTGAGCATATAGCTGCATTTCGGACATATAAGAAAACCTCGCAGCGGCAATTCATTTAAGGACGATATTTTCTTTTTATCTACCTTTTTTCTATTATCCAGTACATCTAATACCTTATTGAATGTTTCTTCACTTATTAGACCCTGGTGCAATCCGGGAACCGTATGAGCTTCTTCATCCTTATATTTTGCAATGAATATTTTCCCGCAATAAACCGGGTTACGTATAATTTGCCAAAAATTTTTTCGCCCACATGATAACCCTTTACCCTTAGCTTCCCGCCAAATCTGATCAATATACCATTCGCCTGTCGCTAGTTGCTCGAAAACCCAACGCATTATACTTGCATCGGGATCGTTAGGGCAAATATATTTTTGACCGTTACTACTAACTCGATTAACGTACCCGGTCACGGCAGGCCCCATCCATCTGCCTTCTTTTCTTGCACGGCGCATTCCAAAAAAAGTATTCAATGCCCGCCTGTCATTTTCCACTTCCGGCTGGGCGAGATAAATAGCCAGCATTAGCTTATTTTCAGGTATAGTAATGTCTAACGGTTGTTCTATTGCCTGTGGCTCAACACCCAACGATGCAAGTAAATTAATCATTTGATATGCGTCACCTGCATTTCTGCTGAAGCGGTCCCATTTGGTAAAGAGAATCAAATCCGATTGACCTCTTTTTTTCTTTAAGTCGATCAAAAGTTTTTGCCATTCTGGTCTGTTGAAGGATTTAGCTGAGTAATCCTCAAAGATCGTTTTTCGAATGTTTATTCCTTTTATTGCGCAATATCTTGATAAAACTTCCTCCTGGCTGCGCTGAGAATATCCTTTATCTGCTTGCTCGTCTGTACTAACCCGAATGTATAAATCTGCAGTTGTCATAGATTATTTATTTTGCCTAACTGATCTTTAATAGATTGATTAACAGTTAATTTACCTAAAAAATATAAGAAATCCAAGATTTCCCCGGCTTCTTTTTCACTTATTTTTAAGCCATTTTGTTCGAGAATTTTCACAGCTTGCAGAGGAGTGACGTTCCTCTTTTCGGATAGTCCGGCCTTCATTGTTACCAATTAGAAGGTGATTCAGACCGGGTAATCACTGATCTCCTGCAACTATTTCAGAAGGGTGTCCCGGCGGATGATCTGGCCGCGGAGGGGTTGCCGCATTTACAGAAACCAAATCAGCCGGAGCCAGTTAATTTTGTAAATGCCCCGGACTTAAGCCCGGTATTTTCTTATGACGCTTCGTTTCTGGATTTATTACAAACATGTATAAATAAATTCGGCACATACCAACACATTGCAACGCTTAAACAACCGGCAGCATCAAGCAGGGAAACTGTCAAGGGCGGCGCTGCCTTTCATTTTTGCCTACTATTGTGCCGCTTGTACACCCTTGACGGCTTTCCTGCGGTGCTAACTTTGTTGATGCGGTGCTATGTGATTAAAAATCAGTTGGGTTGCTTATTCTGAACTATCAATGGTAATTAATAAGGATAGGCAATAATAAATATCATTGTTAACTTTTATAGCTCAGACAATTTTTAGTTTAACGAATTCATGGCTATATTGGCGTGGACGCTTCTTTTTTTAACGATGTTCAGTTCGAAGGAACAGCGTGAAGCCGGGTCGTCGCCAGACTGAAATGTACTCATTTTACCTCAACTCGATCGCTTAATACGACTGTCCGCGTCCTCTTGGCAAATGGCGGATTGCAGCCTTTTCCACTTCGGTGAGAATCTTTTCGCACCATTCCGGGATATTTTCGCTTTTATATTGTAATGCAGCCTCCTTGATTATTAGCAACAGTTGAGGTTGGGTTTTAAGGGTCGTTTCATTGTGGGCTGAAACTATCAACACCTGGTCGAATCGGGCAACATATCGTTGGAGGTTTTCCAATCCTTTTACAAAGTTCATTTTAATACTTTCGGCATCCACGAAATGACCTTTCTGTTTTACACGGAGATTGACCCTTAACATAGACATACCTATATCGGGCAATAACATATAAATCAATCTTGTCTCATAGCCTATTTCGCGGAAAAAATCTGCCCGTTCAGCAAGAAATTCATTCCTCATATTAGTTTCAACCGTGAGATGCTGCATTGAAGCCACAGCCCTAAGCTCGAATTTTTTATAATTATCAGTTACGGCCAATTCAAGCGCTTCGTGGGAGATATCCGGGTATTGCCTTTCTATTTTGAGCTGTTGCTCGTCAGGGTCATAGATCAATGCACCCGGCCTGGAGAAGCTGGATGAAAATGTACTCTTGCCTGCCCCATTGGGGCCAGCAACCACCAAAAACTGCGGCATATTCAGAGATTTCTGATAAAGTGTTCCTTGCCTGTCCGCTGATCGACCTCTACCAGAATTTTCCTTCCATTTTGGTATTCTTGTATGAATGCGTTAGGCATATCGGCTCCGGCAGGGCAGGACACATACAAACCGTTTTCCAACGCTTTGTTAACCGCACCGGCGGCGACAGGTTCCAAGTATTGAGAAAATTGTTCGGCATTCATTTCAAAGACATCCGGGTGGCTCAATTCTTCCATCAGCCTATACAAATTGCTGGCTTTATTGATACCATTTTTCAATGTATCCCATTCCGTTAAAGGAAGATAAACCCCCTGTGGGTTTTTCTCATTATCCAGTATTACTTCCATCACTTCATTTAGTAATCAATCAAATATAATCATTTTACCCTACAAATTGCAGACGGGTTTTATCTGCTATGGCCCCTGTTCCGACGTTTCCTGTGAATCACCTCGTCGTCCACATCCTCCGTTATATCAAGGTGAAGACTACTTGTATAGTGAGCCGCGCCTACATCCTTATTAACAATGTTGCCGCTAATAGTATTTTTGTCGAAATATCGTTCACCGTATTTTTCGGATGGATTTTGAACAAGTTCTTCGCGTTCGTTCTGAGTTACTAAAGCATTTGATGTAATGCCGTAAATCCTAAGCGTCCGTTTATTAGCTTCTGCAATAGCGCTGTTATCGCTTTCTGTATAACTAACGTTCTTAATCAGCTCAGCCCATTTAAACTGGTTGCCCAAGGCTTGCCCTTTAGCCCTGAAGTCCTTGAAAAAGTAGGTTATGCCAAAAACTCTGCCGGTAGACGCCTGATTAAATAGGAAGTTGATTCCATATTTTTCAGCCTGCCGGATCAAATCAGCAATTGACGCCGGCTTTTGCCGTATCAATTTTAAGAGCAATTCTTGCAATAAAAGCTTATTTGACACTTTACCCGTTCTTATCATCATCCCGACTTCATTTCGTGTCGGTCGCCGTCGCGATATATGGTTGCCTTGTTCCAGCGCTTCACTGCTAAATTGATACTTAGCTCCAACGGTACTTTGTTCTTTTGTTACATTGTTCCTGCGCTCAACTGTTCTGAAGTTACTTTGCTCGACCGATACAAGGCTATAACGATATTCCAGCTCCCTGAGAATTTTTTCACTTTTCCGGTAGTTATTACTGTCAGAAACGGCAGTTCCATCGAATGAGATACGGTTGACCAAAAGGTGCAGGTGCGGATGATCGCTGTCATGATGTCTGAATATCATATACTGGTTGTTTGTAAACCCATTGGCGTATAAATAATCAAGTGCAATGTTTAAAAGCTTATCATTTGACAATTGGGCTTGATCTTCGTTTGGAAAATTTAAACTGGTATGATAGACATACTTGTTTAAGTTTGGTCGCAGGCTTCTAACCATTGAAATCTCTCTGCTGATTACCTGTGGATCAATGCTTACAAAATTACTCGCTAAAAGTTGACCGCGAACATTTTTATCAGCTAGTTGCAGCTTTTTCAGGTTGTATTTTAACGCCCCCATAAAACTCTTACCGATTTTCTGAATAGCTATCATAGACTATCTTTTCGATTGTAAGATCTAGGCATTTACCTAATTTCATTAGTAGGGACAACAGTTCGAGCGGAAGTTTTCCAGCATTTGCCAATCGTGTAAGTTGATTCAGATTGACTCCTATTTTTTTGAGTTCCAAATAATATTTAAGGTCAAGCTTGGCTATTATAGGTTGCGGGAATCTGCCCCGGAATATTTTCTCTCTGGCCACTGTAGTAGAGGCCTTGCCGCATACTTCGCCAAGTTGGACAAGCTGTTGCTGTTCAGTCCTGGTTAGCCTGATGGTGAATTTAACTGAACGAAGTTCAGTTTGTGGAACTTTTGGCCGTGCCATTAATTCAACAAGAAATTTGATTTGAATATTACTGTCAAGACTTTGACAGCCTTATTGACCCTTATAGGGCTACGGACTAATTCCGCATTTAGAACCTAGCTTAATGCCAAGCAACTATTAAACTCAGATATCTGCAATTTGTTACTTTCATACAAAAAAATGCAGAACAGAGTGAAGCATTTTTCGGGTCCGGGTATCCCGGCAAGCCCCGTTTTCGCCCGGCGAAAACATGGCTTGCTTTTTTCTTGTTTTGAAGCTGGGAGTTTATTCTCGTAATAAGCAATGAACGTTCTAAAGATGTGCTCCCACAAGTTTACCATGAAACTTCCGAGATGTGCCTTTTTCATCCTTTTCAGATGTAGGTAAATCATATCTGTTCTTTGACCCAATTTGACTCAATTAAGATTTTTCTTGAGCAACTGATGCTTTTAACACAGCCGTCAGGATATAGTATAAAAACCTCCAAAGCCTATTTATTGTATGGATATGAACAAAAGTTGACTTTTATTGCCGAATAGTGTCATAAAGTACTTTTCAGTAGGTATAGTTTTGGTCAACGGTTTTCGTAACCCTTTCTGTCATCAAAACTGTTTAAGTTAAAATATTTATATGTTCATAAAACGCAATGCAATATTGTTGTTGGTGAGCCTTGTGATCCCGGGTGCCTTGAGGGCACAGGCACAAAGGCCGCAGGCTCAGTCTCCCATTTCAGGAGGACGGGTTGACCCGGTAACTGACAACGATACCGTCAGAAGTATTTCACCATTCTTTGTCCCTGCAACAACAAAGAAAAAAAGCACTGATTCAGAGGGGTTTATTCAGCGGTGGCTACTTCTGGAACCAATAAACAAATCGATACGCACAAACTTGGTTTTTACCGTTAACTATCTCAAAACACAATTCGACACCGCCTATTTTCCAAACCAGTTCATGGGTATACCTAAAGACAAGGAAAAAGTAAAAGTTGGAGACCAGGAATTAACATGGCATGCATTGGAGAGTCCGACTTTCAACGTCAAACTATTTCGGCTGGCCTACGGGTTAAAGAAACATACCTATTCGGTGTTGTTTTGGGCGGTAACCGTAGTGGAAAGCCCCCGGGAAATAAAAAATGTAAGACTGGCTGTAGGGTCAAACGGAGGATCGACTTGGTGGTTAAATGAACAAGAGGCCGTGGTACTTGATGGAGACAGACGTATGGTGATGGATGATTGTGTTTCGACCCGCTTGACCCTTAACAAAGGAAAAAATATAATACGCGGCGCACTGATCAATGGCCCCGGGCTGAGTAATTTCTGCGTCCGCTTTGTAGACGAACAAGGACAACCGATAAAAGATCTTACTATCAGTTTGCAATAAATAGTTGTCACCCCATTTTATATCGAATTTTACAGTGATTGAATTAGCATGAAATTAAAGATCGGGATAATACGCAATATAGTACTGTTTTCAATGTGGTTAGCCGGAAATGCGATAGCCCAAGTTGGCAAACCATTTATACACGATCCCTCTACAATTGCAGAATGTGATGGAAAGTATTACACATTCGGAACATTTGGAGGCGGCTTAATATCAGAGGATGGTTGGACGTGGAACGGAGGCGCAGAACGCCCAGGCGGCGGTGCCGCCCCCGATGTATTAAGAATCGGTGATCGTTATCTTGTTGTTTATGGAGCAACAGGTGGCGGCCTGGCAGGTGGTCACAATGGAAAAATACTTACCATGTGGAATAAAACGCTCGATCCAAAATCGCCGGATTTCAAATATTCGGAGCCTATTGTAGTTGCATCCTCCGACGGCATTGAGGATAATGATTCTATAGATCCTGGGCTTCTCCTCGATCCCACCGATGGAAAGCTATGGTTATCCTATGGCACTTATTGGGGTTATATACGTCTTGTGGAACTTGATCCCAAAACTGGTAAACGTATTGAAGGTAATAAAGCAATAAATATAGCCATTGATTGTGAGGCTACAGACTTGATATATCGAAATGGTTGGTACTATCTGCTTGGCACGCATGGAACATGCTGCGACGGGCCAAACTCAACCTATAATATAGTTGTTGGGAGATCCAGGAAGGTTACTGGTCCATACATAGACAACATAGGGAGAGAAATGTTGAAAGGTGGTGGAAAACTGGTGGTTGCAGCCGGCGACAGACTTATAGGGCCGGGACATTTCGGACGTATAATACTTGGTGACGGGGTTGAAAAAATGTCATGCCATTATGAGGCGGATCTGGATCAAAGCGCCCGCAGCGTATTGGGAATCCGCCCATTATTATGGAAAAATGATTGGCCTTTTGCAGGCGATATCTTCAAGGAAGGAACCTATGAGATTGAGTCTGAACGACGAGGGTACGCCCTGCAATTAGGCGTTGATTTTATAAGAATGCCGGGTGGAATGCGATTCAGTCGCAATAACGATGAACCGGTAAAACCCGTACCGTCTCAGGAATTAGCCGAGGTAATTAAAACATGGCCCACCGGAAACATTGGTGTTAACCTGAGTGATTATATGTTCCGTCCTCATCAGAAATGGACGATTTCCCCGGTTGCTGGCGCAGGTGGGTATTTGGGCGGACCATATTATAAAATAGTAATTGCCGGAACAGACCGCGCCCTGGCTGCAACTGCGGAAGCTGAACTTATTACGGTTCCGACTTTTACGGGTGCGCCTGAACAACTATGGAGAATTGATCAGTTAACTGACGGTACTTACAGGATTATGCCAAAGGCCATTCCAAACTCCAAAGAGCAGTATGCTTTAGTTTCATCCGGAGACAGCACGCCTACGCTTGCCAAATTTGACAAGAACAGTGATAATTCCAAATGGAATTTCAAAGTTCACTAAATATTTATTCGATACCATTTGGAAAACACGCCCCACTAGAAACTTAAATTAAATCCGATGAATTTAAAATGTTTTACCTCCGTATTATTGGTCACCCTGACCGTTAACCTCGGCATGGCTCAAACTGGTCCGGCAGAGATCAAGGAAGATTTTCAGGCTTCTACGCTTAACCAGCCGGGGCAGAACTACCCCCAGGTAAATTCGCAAGGCTATGTACGTTTTCGCATAAAAGCGCCTAAAACGGATAGTATACGGGTTACCTTAGGTCTGGGCGGAAGAGGTGGCACTAAACTTAAAAAAGATACCGGAGGATATTTTACTGGCACAACCGAGGGACCAATGGACGAAGGTTTCCATTATTATCACCTGATCGTCGACGGAGGAATATTTAACGACCCGGGTACGCTGAATTATTACGGCTCAACCCGATGGGAGAGTGGTATCGAGGTACCGGCACATGACCAGGACTTTTATGCTTTAAAGAATGTTCCGCACGGTAATGTTCAGCAAATACTTTTTCCTTCAGCAAGCACAAATACCCAGCGTCGAGCCTTCGTTTATACCCCTCCGGGTTACGAAAAGGAAAAATCGAAAAAATACCCCGTGCTGTATTTACAACACGGCTGGGGCGAGGATGAAACCGCATGGAGTAACCAGGGTCATGCAAACCTGATTATGGATAACCTGATTGCCGAAGGCAAAATAAAACCCTTCATCATTGTGACGACCTATGGCATGACCAATGAGGTTAGGCCGGGGCCTGGGGCATTAAGGAGCTTCAAGATAGATCCTTTTAAAACCGTATTGATCGACGAGTTGCTGCCTTACGTTGATGCCAATTTCCACACCTTTGCTGACAGGTCACATCGCGCAATGGCAGGCCTATCTATGGGCGGTATGGAAACGCACTTAATAACACTTGCCGAGCCCGATAAATTCGCCTACTTCGGCCTTCTAAGCGGTGGTATTTATACACCTGCTGAATTGAAGGATAAACCTAAGGCTAAACTTATTTTTATAAGCTGCGGCAGTAAGGAAAACCCAACAGGTGTAAATAATGCTGTGGCTGCGTTAAAGGATGCTGGTTATAACGCCGTATCCTTCATTTCCGGTAATACTGCCCATGAGTTTTTGACCTGGCGCCGCAGCTTGTATGAACTTGCGCCATTGTTGTTTAAAGATTAAAGAACCTCTCATCACATATTATAAATACGCTTAATTGTAAGTAAAAGTAAACTAACCAAATAAAATGCTAAAACTTTTAAAAAACAGCATATATGCCATTGCAATTTGTGGCATTCTTTTCGATAACCAGGCATTGGCACAGCAGTCAACAAAACTGACACTGCAACTAAATCAACCAGGTATTGATATGAGTCCGCAATTATATGGTTTAATGACCGAAGAGATTAACTATTCGTACGATGGTGGAATTTACGCCGAACTAATAAGGAACCGTAGTTTTAAAGACAATAACAAGAACCCCGATCATTGGAGTTTAGTAAAAAATGTTCCGGACTCATCTGCAATAGTACTGGATTATAAGCATCCCGTAAATGACGCTTTAACAGCCTGTTTAAGATTTGATTTGGCCAAAAATGGGAAAAATACAGGGCTGGCAAACGATGGTTTTTGGGGAATACCAGTTCTTCCTTCAACTGATTATCAGGGCAGTTTTTATGCAATGACTGATGGCAATAATGCATGGCCAATTTCTGTAGCCATTGAATCGGCTGACGGCAAGATCACTTTTGCTACGGCAAACGTTACCGGCGTTAATAACAGCTGGAAAAAGTTCACTTTTAAGCTTACTACGGCGGCATCGGTTACCGCAACTGCAGATACGCGTTTTGTTATCAGACCTTCAGTTAAGGGCGCCTATTGGCTTACGCTTGTATCACTATTCCCGCCCACATATCATAATACGGATAATGGCAACAGGCGCGATATTATGGAACTTCTGTCTGCAATGAGCCCAAAGTTTTTGCGGCTGCCTGGAGGTAATTATTTGGAAGGTAACATGTTTTCAACCAGGTACAATTGGAAAAAAACACTCGGCCCGATTGACAACAGACCGGGCCACCAGGGCACCTGGGGATACCGGTCATCCGACGGAATGGGGTTATTGGAATATTTGGAATGGTGTGAAGATCTTAAAATGGAACCACTGCTGGCCGTTTTTGCGGGCTATACGCTAAATCGCGATTATGTGGAGGCCGGACCGTTGTTGAAGCCTTATGTTGACGAGGCCCTGGAAGAAATAGAGTATGTTACGGGCGACACCACCACAAAGTATGGTAAGGAGCGCGCCCGCGACGGACACCCTGCTCCCTTCCCTTTACATTATGTCGAAATTGGAAATGAGGATGGCTTTGATTTGTCTGGCAGTTATGAAGGAAGGTTTGTGCAGTTTTATGATGCTATCCGCGATAAATATCCAAATCTGCACATCATTTCAACAACAGGCGGCAAAGACTTTTTGGGTCAGCGTTTTCCGCTTACCAAGCGTATTCCCGATGTAATGGATGAGCATTATTATAGAAATGCGTTCGAGATGGAAAGTGACGCCAATCATTACGACAACTACGATAGAAGCGGGCCGAAAATATTTGTTGGCGAATGGGCCACACGTGAAGGCAAACCGACGCCTAATTTTAACTCTGCACTGGGTGATGCTGCGTGGATGACAGGCATGGAGCGAAATTCAGATCTTGTTGTGATGTCGTGCTCAGCACCCTTGTTTGTGAATGTCAACCCGGGTGGCATGCAATGGGAATCGGATTTGATTGGTTACAACACATTAACCAGCTATGGGTCGCCGTCGTACTACGCACAACAAATGTTTAGTAATTATCATGGCGACAAAGTAGTTAACACCATTGGCGAAGGAATTCCTGTTCAACTGCAACAGATTACCCATAAGGATAGTTTGAATAAAGTCACCCCAAAAACTTATCCATCTATGTTTTATGTAACCACCCGCGATTCAAAAACCGGCAGGTTGTATATTAAAGTTGTTAACGCTGGCGATGCCGCGCAAAATGTACTTTTGGACCTCAAGGGGGCGACATCTGTAAAAAGCAGCGGGAAAATAATTGTTATGAAAGCGGATAAGCCGGAAGATACAAATACAATAACTGAACCTAAAAGAATAGTACCGGTAGAGTTAGCATATAGTGGATTTAGGAAATCTTTCTCCTATAGTTTCCCCAAATACTCTATCACTGTGCTGCAAATTGATACTAAATAAAACAACCAGCGGATTATGAGTAAGAGTTTAAGCAAACTTGTTTTTGGAGCGGCACTATGGTTTTTGACCATAACTGCGTCCGTTGCACAAACAGCTCATAATCCTATTATTTATGCTGATGTACCTGACATGTCGATCATCAGGGTAGGCGATACTTATTATATGAGCAGCACCACCATGCATATGAGTCCTGGTGTGCCGATAATGAAGTCGAAGGATCTCGTCAATTGGAAAATTGTAAACTACGCGTACGATGTTTTAGATCATACCGATGATCTTAATTTAAATAATGGTCAAAAAGCCTACGGCAAAGGTTCATGGGCCAGCAGCCTGCGATATCATAACGGTGTTTATTATGTTTCAACGTTTGCGGGCAATACCGGCAAAACTTATATCTATACCACTCGTAATATAGAAAAAGGCCCCTGGAAGGCGCTATCCTTTAAACCGAGCCTGCACGACCATTCGTTATTTTTTGATGATGATGGTAAAGTTTATATGATTTATGGCAGCGGGAAGATCATGCTGGCTCATTTGAAGGATGACCTCTCCGGGATAAAACCCGACACAAAACCACAGGTATTGATAGAAAATGCCAGTTTGGTTGCAGGGCCAAATTTAGGACTGCCGGCTGAAGGCTCCCAGCTATTTAAAATCAACGGAAAATACTATCTTTTTAATATCTCATGGCCACGCGGCGGAATGCGAACTGTTCTAATTCATCGGGCGGATAATATTGCAGGACCCTATGAGGGTCGGCTGGCATTACAGGACAAGGGGGTAGCCCAGGGCGGTTTGGTAAACACGCCAAATGGTGAATGGTTCGCCTATCTTTTTCGCGATTATGGTTCCGTGGGGCGTGTCCCTTACCTGGTTCCTGTAAAATGGGAAGATGGCTGGCCTGTATTGGGCATAGGTCATCAAGCCCCTGACACCGTTGCACTGCCTGCAAACAAATCACCTGTACCGGGCATTATTGCTTCGGATGAATTTAACCGTAAGCACGGTGAACCCGATCTGCCGCTTGTTTGGCAATGGAATCATAACCCGGACAATCAGTTATGGTCTGTAAAACAGCGTAAAGGATATCTCAGGCTAACTACCGGAAGGCTCGATACAACGTTAGTAGCAGCGAAGAATACGCTTACACAGCGCACTTTTGGGCCGCAGTGCTCGGCTATTACTGCTGTCGATGTGTCAGGGCTTAAAGACGGCGATCGTGCCGGCCTCGTTTTGCTCCAGCGGAAGTTTGGATGGGTGGGCGTTAAGATGGAGAACGGCAAAAAGTTTATCGTTATGGTAAACGCACAGGACGCTATGCCAATAGAGTCGGCAAATATTACACTAACGCAGAATGTAGTTTATTTAAAAGCTTCCTGTGATTTTAAAGACCGGGCAGACAAAGCGTACTTTTATTATAGCAAAGATGGAAATAATTGGATCCCAATTGGCTCAGCGCTCCAAATGGCATATACGCTTCCGCACTTTATGGGCTACAGGTTTGGACTTTTTAACTATGCCACAAAAACTACGGGCGGTTATGCCGACTTCGATTATTTCCTGGTAAGTGATAAAATATCAACTCAACATTAATATAGCTTTTATCAAGAAGAAGTTTGTTTTCATAACGGCATCACAATTATTATAGACAATTAATACGATGAAATATTTTAAGAAATGCCTGACATTGGCGGGCTTAGTTTTATGCAACGCATATTCAATGGCTCAAAATCCTTTGATAATGAACCAATTTACCGCTGACCCGTCAGCACGTGTTTTTAATGGTAAAGTATATCTTTATCCTTCGCACGATATTTTGGCTACACCCGGGCATGGCCGTATAGGCTGGTTTTGCATGCAGGATTATCATGTCTTCTCATCACCGAACCTTACTGACTGGACCGACCATGGCGTAATTGTGAGCCAAAACAAAGTGCCATGGGCAGATTCTGCCGCTTATAGCATGTGGGCGCCTGATTGTATTGAGCGGGGAGGAAAATATTATTTTTATTTTCCAACCATGGGAAAAGGTGGTAACGGCCGGGGATTTTCGGTGGGTGTAGCAGTAGCTGATAAACCTTATGGTCCCTTCGTCCCTCAACCCTCGCCAATAGCGGGTATACACGGTATAGACCCTAACGTGCAAATTGATAAGGATGGGCAGGCTTATATCTATTGGGCACAGGGAAACCTGTATGGCGCTAAGCTTAAAGCAAATATGCTTGAGTTGGATTCTGAGCCAATAAAACTTGAAGGCTTCCCCGATAAAGGCTTGAAGGAAGGCCCCTACCTGTTTGAACGAAAGGGTATTTACTACATGACCTATCCGCATGTTGCTGATAAAATAGAGCGGCTTGAATATGCAATATCAAATAGCCCGCTTGGGCCTTTTAAATACGCCGGCGTGCTTATGGACGAATCCGCTTCGGGCTGCTGGACAAATCATCAGTCAGTCATCGAGTTCAAAAACCAGTGGTACTTATTTTATCACAACGACGATCTGTCGCCAAACTTTGATAAAAACCGGTCTGTAAAGGCCGACAGTTTGTTTTTCAACGAAGATGGCACTATTCGTAAGGTTGTCCCAACATTTCGTGGCGTGGGAATAACAGCCGCATCAAAAAAAATACAAATCGACAGATTTAGTGCCAAAAGCGGGGATGGCGTAGAGATAGCGTTTCTTGATACACTAAACAGGTTTCAGGGCTGGAAAACTATTTTTAATAAAGCGGATTCGTGGGTAAAATATAACAGCGTCTCTTTCGGCAAAAACAAATTGAGACACGTCAATGTAAATGCCCGCTCTGAAACCGGGGGCACTTTATTGATAAGCACTGAAGATACTCCTGGAAAAATTATAGCCACAATAAAAATTCCAAAAAGTAATAATTGGAGCGTTGTAAAGAGTATCGCCTTATCGGTAAAAGGCAGCGTTAAAAACCTTGTTGTAAAATTAAAAGGCGAAGGCAATGTGGAAGTTGATTGGATAAGCTTCAAATAGGCTCACTTACCTAAAATCAGCTTCCATACACACTCACCTAATCTAGGTACACGAATGTAGTTAATGGCAAGAACTATTCTGTAAGGGTGTTCCCTAAGCTACTACGCTGTTTCTTTCCATTTTTCGATACTCCGAAGGAAGCATATTAAATTTATCTTTAAATGAGCGTGAAAAGTAATGCGGTGTAGCGAATCCCGCTTCATAAGCTATTTGTGAAACGGATAGGTCACTCTTCAGCAGCAATATGGCGGCCCGGTCAAGCTTATACGATCTGATAAACTCCACAGGGGGAAGGCCGGTAAGCTCAAATATTTTTGTATAAAGTGCGCCCCTGCTCATTGCCAAATGTTCACTTAGATCCACAACAGAAAATTTTGGATTATTTAGGTTGTTATTTATGTAATTGATCACCTTACCTAAAAATTTCTCTCTTCCGGACTCAACCTCTATGTCTGGATGTACAACTTTTAATTGCCTTGTATAAGTGTTTTTAAGCATGATATTGAGTTGTAATAAATTTTTGATTTTAATATTCAAAATCTCAAAATTAAAGGGTTTGGTCAGATAGTCATTTGCCCCGGACTCAAGCCCTTTTAGCTGTTCGTCCTCACGAGTGCGCGCTGTAAGCATTATAAATGGAATGTGGCTGGTACGTTTATCAGCCTTTATTTTCTTACTTAGTGTTATACCATCCATGTTGGGCATCGTTATATCACTAATGATCAGATCAGGGTGGCATGAGAGCGCTTTGTCCCAGCCCTCCGCACCGTTCGAGGCTTCAACAATCTTATATTGTGTCTTTAAATTATCTTTAATATAATAGCGAAACTCATCATTATCTTCTACAATAAGGAGCACCGGCACATCGGTAACCACTTGGTTATTATTGGTTTTCGGACGAATATCGTTTTCTTTAACCGGGGTTTTAACCGGCACCTGATCAACAATCGAGCTGTCTGCAAAAATTTCAAGAGGTATTAAAATACTGAATACAGAACCTTTTCCTATTTCACTTTCAACATTTATGGTGCCGTCATGCATTTCGACGAATTCTTTCGTGATAGATAGGCCGATCCCGCTTCCCGGATTTACCTTTCCGATATTGTGATTCCCCTGGTAAAACCTCTCAAATATCAAATACCTTTTATCCGGCTCGATACCAATACCCGTATCGCTTATCTTAAATTCAAGCATCGTTTTATCGTTACGGGACATAGGGTACGCGCTGATATCAACGGAAACTGTGCCGCCCGGCAATGTAAATTTGAAGGCATTGGAAAGAATGTTAAATAATATTCGTTCAATTTTGTCATGATCAAAGCGTACAAACAACTTTTCTGATGGCGCATTGATATTAAGCGCTATGCCACGCGATTCTGATAAGTCGCGAAAAGAATCTACCACATCTCTGATAAATGAGTTTATTTCACCTTCGCGCAGGTTAAGCTTTAATTCTTCCTCTTCTAATTTTCTGAAGTCTAAAAGTTGGTTCACCAAATTTAACAGCCGACGGGCGTTTCGTCTTATTACAGCCAACTGACCGGTAGTTTGCTCGTCTTCGTGCTCTGCCAATAGCTTATCTGTAGGCGCCATAATAAGCGAAATAGGTGTGCGGAATTCATGACTCAGGTTTGTCAGGAATTTTATCTTAAGCATATCAAGCTCATGCAAGCGTTCCGCCTCTCTTCTTTCCTGTTCCAGAGCAAGTTTGGCTTTTAACTTTTTAATACCCTGATGGCGGATAAGCAACAGTACACCTGCAACGATAAGGGCATATGATAAATAGGCATACCAGGTCATCCATATAGGAGGATGAATCACGATGCGAATTTGCGTCCCCGAGTTGTTCCATACGCCGTCGTTGTTGCGGGCCCGCACTAAAAACACGTATTCACCGGGATCAAGGTTGGTATAATATGCCGTTGTAGTAGAACCGACATAATTCCAGTTTTTATTGAACGGTTTAAGCATGTACGCATACTTGTTTTGCTGCGGTAGCGTAAAATTAATAGCAGAATAACCGATAGAAAAATTTTGTTTGTAGTCCAGATCGATCTGCTTTGCTACGGAAATATCTTGTTTAAGTGCCGAATTATTGCCGGCAAGCACAACGGTATTATTTACTTTAAGATTGGTTAGAAATACAGGAGGAATGTTATCGTTACGTTTCACTTCATGGCTCGGGTCGATATAGTTAAAGCCCTCGTTTCCGCCGAAGAAAAGAATGCCTTTGGAGGACCGCAAGCCTGATCCGTCAATAAACGCGTCATTTTGCAAGCCATTGTATGCGCAATAATGAGTGAACTTTTTTGTTGCCGCGTTGAATGTACAAATTCCTTTATCGGTAGTTAACCATATGTTTCCGCTGTTATCTTCCAGCAGTTTGTGTATCACGCCATCTGGCAGATCTCCCGGCGCAGCATAACTTGCAAAGGTCTTGTCCTGGTTGGGGTTAAAACGAAATAACCCATCTCCGCCAGTTCCGATCCAGACATTGCCACTACGGTCTTCCAGGATTGAAAACGCGCGATCGATTGCCATCCCGGTATTTTTGTCATTGTATACCCGAAACTTTTGGGTTGTAGGATCTAAAACTGCTACGCCACTGCCATAGGTGCCAATCCATATATTTCCTTCATGGTCCTCTTCAATAGCTCTTATAAATCCATTCACAGGCAATTGTCTGTCCCCGGGAGAAGAAGGAGTCGAGACGTATTTTAAAAATGTTTTTGTAACAGGGTCAAACATGTTCACGCCACCGCCATTGGTTCCGATCCATATTTTTCCCTTCCTGTCTTCTTTTATACAGAAAATTTCATTGTTATTTATATGCGCGTTATCCTTTCCTGCATTTAACTGTTCATATTGCCCTGTTTTTGTATTGTAAATAAACAGGCCATTTTGAAAAGTACCAATCCAAAGTTGTTGGTTGCGGTCGAGCATCATACTTAATATTGGGAGACCTGCCGAGTTGGTTTTTTCTTTAGCTTTAATCTCAATATGGCTAAATAAACCGCTCTTTAAATGAAAAAGGCTCAAGCCGCCGCCGTCGGTGCCAACAAATATGTCCCCATCCTTATTCTCAGCGAATGACGAAACAAACGGCGCGTTTAATCCGGCAGGATCGTAAGCATTATTTTTCTTTGAATTAAATAAAGTAAGATTTTTGTCATACTTATCCACGCCTCCCTGGTAGGTGCCGAGCCAATAAATTCCCTCCGGATCATTATAAATACAGCGGATAGATTTGCTGCTTACGCTGAATTTGTTCCGCTCGTCGTGATTATAACGTTTTACCTTGCCGGAAATCGGATCCAAAACATCTAAACCGCCTTCCGTTCCCACCCAAATATTGTTACCATTCGCAGCTATGCTATAAATAAGGTTGCCGCTCAGGGTACTATCATCATTGGGGTTGTACTTAAAACTCCGGAAGGTTTTTAAGTCTGGCGAAAGAACGCTTAGTCCATTATTTGTACCTATCCATAATTTGTGCTGATATTCAGCTATGGTGTTAACACCGTCATCAGGGATACTTGCGGGATCATTGTTCTTATGCCGGAACGCGATAAAACTGTTCGATCCCTCGTCAAAAAGATACAAGCCCTTACCCGTACCGATCCACATCCGCTGCTGGCTATCCCTAAAAATTGATAATATCATACTTAAAGGAAGCTGCCCCGGCCTTTGTTCATCGCCCTTGTAAAAGATTTCCTTTTTTGTTTTAGGATCAAGTACGCATAAGCCTCCCATCATGCCAATCCAAAGCCGGCCAGATTTATCACCGTAGATGGTTTTGATAAAGCTGTTTGCCAGATATCCATGTGCGGAACTTTCCGGATAAATTCGAAACTGGTCGTGCGAACGGTCAAAAAAGTACAACCCACCTCCCAGTGTGGCTACCCAAAACTGCCCTGCATCATCCTCATAGATGCTTGTAACTTCCTTAGAACGGTAACCTGATTTATCTGCCGGATCAAAACGATATGCTTTGTGTGTCATGCCGTCAAATCTGTCCAGGCCATCCGCTGTGGCAAACCATAAAAATCCATAATGGTCCTTTGTGATCGCGTTAACCGTATTCGAAAGCAGCCCATCATGCGATGTCATTACAGTAAATCGTATATCCTGCCCGAGACATTTATAACCAATGATGAATGATAGCGCTAATATTATAAAAACACGCCCCATAAACTTTGGTTGTTTAAGTGATAATAAGGAATTTAACATACCGGATGCCATTGCTTCGTTTTATGATTGTACAACTATATGCTCCTATTTAAGAGATAAGAGTACCAGTAATTTTATTTCAGGTAACAAAAGGTTTATAATGGGCAACTTTAGTTCAGGGGGATAACAGTGGTTGCAAAACGTAAATTTAAACTATAAATTCAAAAAAACAATCGATTGCGGAAATAAATCAATTAATATTCTGAACGTTTAATAAAAATCGCATAACGTAAATTCAATCATTACGTTCATGGGAACAATCGATTGCCGGATTAAAGCAGCCTATCACAAAAAATGAAAAGTTTGTGTTATAAATGTATTAGTATTGATCATTTCAATCAAGGCCCGCAGATCGGGGTGTTGTTTTGTCTTAATTCATCGCCTCACCGGGATATCCCCGCCAAAAAAATGGCTTATTTTCAACCAAAGTGTTGATTTAATAAACATTTGTGACGCATCAAGTTCAATTTTCAAAATACTTTTGGTCGAAATTGATTGAGCAATTGTTGAAAGTACAGTTTTTGCGTCTTTGGGTCAGCTCCTTTGATTGATCCGCAGATAAAACTAAATAAAGACCTGAAGACTATAAAGATCAAAATCATATAAAGTAAATTATCATTTCTTCGTCAGCAGAAAAAACAATAACACAGATACACACCATATGAAAAAACTTATTTTTCGTCTATTATTTATTGTTTGCTTTTTCCTATTGATGCTAAAAGAAAAGATAAAGGCCCAATCGCTGATTCTTTCCTCGCCCGACAATAATATATCCGTTCAGTTAATGTCACCCGTCGCTCAGAATGCGCTGTGGTCTTTGAAGCTATCGTATAAAAATAGTACCGATGTTATCCCTGCTATTGAACTTGGCTTGTTAAGAGATGATGCTGATTTTTCTCATGGTCTAAAACTAAAGGGCACCAGTAAATCACAAGCTATTCACGATCACTACACTGCCATACATGGGAAAAAATCGGTTTGTAACAATGATGCCAATGAAATGACCCTGCGATTTGAAACCCTTAATAAAAAGGAAATGGACGTGGTCCTGAGGGTTTATGATAATGGCGTCGCATTTCGTTACACCTTTCCAAAAAAAGAAGCCGGTCAATACAAAATGCTGGATGAATTAACTGCCTATCATATGCCCGATAGCTCGAAACGCTGGATGCAGCAATTCGTGAGAAGTTATGAGGGGTTTTATCCTGAACAGGATAGCGGTTTTAAAACAGGCGAATGGGGGTATCCTGCATTGTTTAAGAGTTTCGGCGTGTCGGCGTGCTGGTCGCTGATCACCGAGGCAGACCTTGATCGTAATTATTGTGCAACAAAGCTTACCAATACGGCTGCCAACACTTCAGCATATAAATTAACCTTTCCGTCTGCCGGTGATGGCAACAGCACAGGTGATGTCAACCCTGCTTTTTCTTTGCCCTGGCGGTCGCCCTGGCGCGTAATAATTATTGGGCAACTGGCAGATATTGTACAGTCGACCTTAGTTGAGGATGTCAGTAAACCCCAGATTGCCGGCGATTTTGATTGGGTACAAGCAGGCGTTAGCTCGTGGGTGTACTGGGCCTATAATCACGGCACTAAAGACTACCAGCGTTTATGTCAATACACCGACCTGGCCGCCAGGATGGGTTGGAAATATACTTTATTTGATTGGGAATGGGATCAAATGACAAACGGCGGCGATGTTGAAAAAGCCGTTCAATATGCTGCCTCAAAGGGCATAAAGCCGTTAATTTGGTATAATTCAGGAGGTAAACACAATACCGTGCCGGCAACGCCAAAAGATCGTTTAATTACAAATGAAAGCCGTGTGAAGGAATTTGAATGGCTAAAAAAAATTGGCATCTATGGTATTAAAGTAGACTTTTTTGAAAGTGATAAGCAAAATATCATCAACTATTATATTGATTTGATGGAGGACGCGGCCAAATACAAATTAATGATCTACTTCCATGGAGCTACTGTGCCCCGTGGATGGTCGCGCACTTATCCTAACCTGATGACAGTAGAAGGGGTAGCCGGCGCTGAACAATATAATAATGGCCCGGTGCTGACCACAGAAGGCGCCAGGCATAACACCACCTTACCGTTCACCCGGAATGTGATCGGCCCGATGGACTATACCCCGGTTACATTTACCAATTCCCAGCATTCACATACCACTACGTTTGCGCACGAATTGGCCCTTTCCGTAATATTCGAATCAGGCATTCAGCATTTTGCGGACCGTCCGTCAGGCTATGATGCCCTGCCGTCGGCTGAGAAAATGTTTCTTTCCCGAGTGCCTGCTTCATGGGATGACACGCGTTTTATCGTCGGATATCCCGGTAAATCAGTGATCATTGCAAGGCAAAAAGGAAAGCAGTGGTTCATAGGCG
>Ga0206898_10095_pt1 | contig 26723 bp, 23 predicted proteins | sample Alteio_BWOrgHeat_50_FD_153237 | JGI IMG/M metagenome (GOLD analysis project Ga0206898, IMG submission 153237) | Enriched cells from forest soil in Barre Woods Harvard Forest LTER site, Petersham, Massachusetts, United States -... | ecosystem: Environmental > Terrestrial > Soil > Temperate forest >...
AAACTTTTCCTACAGTTTTTGGTTGTAACAACTCAATTAGTTTTAAAGATATCCAACCAGCGTTTTTTATCTTTAAAAAATTTAAATAGCGCTATAATTTTTTTCCTAATCTGAAAACAGTTCATTAACTTACCACCATATTCAACTTTGCCAAGTTTGGATCGTATAGTTTAGCGTTTAACCTGTATCCTTCAACCATGTCAGTAAAAACACACCAATTGCTACAAAAAAAGAAAAAAAACATCCTTGAACTCTGGATGAAAAACCAACTGGCTGACGAAGGCCTGCGGGAAGACCTGATCAGTAATGACGAACTGAGAAGCCAGTCTGAAGAGTTAATTACTGCCTTGGTTGGTAATTTGTCCGGCGATAATTTCACTAACTTAGATTCTGATGAATGGAGCCCGGTTATTGAAATACTCGGAGGTATAGCCATTACCCGCGCAGGGCAGGGGTTTAGTCCCCGCGAAACGGGAAATTTTGTATTCTCGCTAAAAGAAGCTATCCTGGATATTTTACAGCAGGAAATCGGTGACGACCCGAAACTATTATTTACTGAAAGTGCGAAGATCAACCGCCTGATGGATAACCTCAGTGTGGTAACCTTTGAAACTTTTATTAAAGGCCGTGAGGAGGTTATTTTAAGACAAACCGACGAGATCACTGAAATATCTACACCCGTTATCCGCGTTTGGGAGGGGATTCTTGCTTTGCCTATTATTGGCACTTTAGACAGCGCCCGTACGCAGATTGTTATGGAGAACCTATTACAGGAAATTGTTGAAACCGGTTCAAGCATTGCAATCCTTGATATATCCGGTGTGCCTGCTGTCGATTCTCTGGTAGCACAGCATTTGATAAAAACAGTTAGTGCTACGCGACTGATGGGTGCCGAATGCATTATCAGCGGCATCCGCCCGGAGATAGCGCAAACGATTGTCCATTTAGGGATCGACCTGTCAAATATTATTACCAAAGCTACACTGGCAAGCGCTCTGGCACACTCCTTCAAGGCGATGAGGCTGGAAGTAAGAAAAATAGGTACCATTGCAAAATCTTAATATTATAGCTCATGGATAAAATTCCTATTCTCCGAATGGGAGCATTTCTTCTTGTGACGATACAAGTTGATCTGTATGACAGGCTGGCGCTTAACCTGGAGGCCGACCTTGTACAAATGGTTAATAAAACAAGTGCAAAAGGGGTTTTGATCGATATTTCGGCTGTTTCCATAGTCGATTCATTCATGGGCCGGATCATTGGCAATATTGCCAGTATGTCTAAAATTCTCGACGCAGAAACGGTGGTGGTCGGGATGCAGCCGGCGGTAGCGATCACCCTGATAGAATTAGGTTTACCCCTTAAAGGAGTTCATACTGCTTTGGATATGGAAAAAGGTATGAACTTGCTGAAATCCATGATCGATATTGATGAAGATGATGCAGATGCAGATCCAGACCCAGCCGCCGATGATTCTATCATTGAGTAAAGATACCGTCCAGGTATTCAAAGAACAGGATGTGGTTTTTTTAAAAAACCGGGTGAAGGAAGTGGCGGTGAAAATAAAGATGGGATTGGTAAACCAAACCCGCCTGCTCACCGCCGCCAGTGAACTGGTGCGAAACATGATGCGCTACGCAGATGGCGGGGTTTGCATCATAGAAGTAGTATCAAGCGGACGTGTAAATGGCGTACGGCTCACATTTTCTGACCGCGGTCCTGGAATACCCGATATTGCGGCGGCTATGCGCGACGGTTTTTCGACCGGGAAAAGTTTGGGCCTGGGCCTTCCCGGCGCTAAAAGACTTGTAAATGAATTTGATCTAAAAAGTAAAGTAGGTGAGGGCACTGTAGTGATGATATTAAAATGGGCAAATGGCTGATGCTACACATGTAAGCTTCCCCGCGGACGACCGGAGCTATTTTTCATTAATAAAAAAGGAGATCCATCGTTTAGCTACCGAGGTAGGGATGAATGCTGCGAGAATTAATGAGCTGGACCTGATAGTAGCCGAGATGACCTCTAATCTGTTTAAATACAGTGACGATGGCGAATTGTTAGTGGGCGTTTTCCCTAATGGCGGCTCCCCGTATATTGAATTGATCAGCATTGACAACGGCCCGGGGATGATAAATCCCGCCCGAATGATGCAGGACGGCATGTCAACGTCTAACACATTAGGGCATGGCCTCGGGAGTATGAAGCGCCTCTCGGATACATTTGAATTATATTCTCAAATAGGGTGGGGTACAATAGCACTCAGCCGTGTGTTTAGCGAGCCTGAGAATTTAAAAATAAAAACCGATGTTATTATGCGTCCGATTGTTGTGAGCAAGCCTGGAGAGAAGGTAAGCGGCGACGGATTTGTTTACAAAAAAACGGACAAGTATATAAAAATGATGCTGGCAGATGGCTTGGGCCACGGCCCTGAAGCTAATTACGCTGTCAATGAGGCGGCCACGGCCTTTAAAGTATTTCCTGATTATAGCCCTACAGAGACTATTCGTTTTATTCATACTGCAATTAAAAAGACAAGGGGTGCCGTAGTGAACGTTCTGGGCTATGACCTGGCTTCCAGAACATGGGCTTCGGCCGGTGTCGGTAATATAGCGGCGAGGATGTTCGGGCCGGTAAACTTTAAAAACCACATGTCTTACAACGGAATAGTTGGTCACAATATCCCGGGAACAATGAACGATCAGCAATATTCAGCAGATGAATTTAACCAGGTTATGCTTTGCTCCGATGGCATAAAAACGCGTATCGATATGGCCAGGTATCCGCTGATGTACAAATATGATCTGACCGTTTTGGCAGCGGCGATATATAAGGACCACGCCCGGAGAAATGATGATATGTCTGTTGTAATTGCAAAAGTAAAATGATCAAGGTAGTTACGATATCGCTGGAGAATGAAATGGACCTGGTGCTCGCGCATAAAAGGTCAATGAAGATAGCTGAAAGGCTTGGTTTGACCACGGCTACCCAAACAACATTCGCCACTGCTGTATCAGAGATTGCGCGCACAGTGATTGAACATACTAATCAGGGCACCCTTGATCTTGGACTTGAACAAAATAAGCAACGCTACAGCCTGATGGCTTTGGTCGCTTTCGATAAGGATGTGCATTTCACAAATACAGATTCCGGGTTTTACTATGCACAAAAGCTTGTGCCTGAATTCAATTTAAAAGAATCTGGTGAGGCTAATGAAATAGAAATGAAGATCGGGCTTCCGCGATCATTAAAACTGGATCCCTCAAAAATTAATTTACTAAAACAATATTTTGAAAACGAGCCGCCATTAAACTCGTACGAGGAAATAAAAAGGAGGAATATAGACCTGCACCGGCTCTCTGCCGAGCAGGAGGAAGAGTTAAGGCAGTCAAAAATAATTGATGAAAATAAAACTGAGTTTATTTCAATTGCCAGCCACGAACTGAAAACCCCAATCACAATTATAAAAGCGTACACCCAAATAGCAAAAGCCACTAAAGAACCAATTTCCGACCATTTGCGCGCTATTTTGCAAAAGGTGGATTCGCAATCTACAAAACTGAATTCGCTGGTACAGCAACTGCTGGATATTGCAAAAATTGAAAATGGCAACCTTCAATATTCGATGCAGCCCATGGAGATAAATGATTTTATCGTAGAGCAAATGTCGGTTATGAAGCACATATTGCCTGAACATAACATTGTCGAAGACCTTGGCGATGACGCTGAAGTGATAATCGACAAATTACGGATGGAACAGGTGTTTTCAAATTTGCTGGGGAACGCTGCCAAATATTCAAATCACAATACTCAAATTTTGGTAAGCAGCAAATCAGACGGGCAAAGCATCACAATATCATTTACTGATGAGGGAATGGGAATGAGTGAAGATGTTATTACATCCATCTTCAACAAGTTTTACAGGTCAAAGGATGTAGTGAAAAGTCATACCGGTTTTGGGATGGGACTTTACATTACATCAAAAATTATTACCGATCATGGTGGACGTATCTGGGTAGAGAGCGAGATAGATAAGGGATCAAAATTCAGTTTTACACTTCCAATTAGTAATGCGGGTTGATTGTTTCACGTTAAGTATTAGCTCATTGTTTTGCAATAGCTGAGCGTCCGCCACGCAACACATATTTTTGGACCTTTCCGGTGGCTGTTTTAGGAAGCTCATCCACCATAGTTATCCATTGCGGCTTTTTAAATGCTGCGAGGTGCTGGTTTAGAAATTGTTTAAGCCCGTCTTCAGTAGCTGAATGCCCTGTACGAAGTACAACAAAAGCATGCGGCGATTCGCCCCATTTTTCATGGGGTATCCCTACAACCGCAACCTCCTGTACAGAAGGATGGCGTAACAAAGCACATTCCACCTCTAATGAAGAAATATTTTCACCGCCGCTGATAATAACATCTTTGATACGGTCCCTGATCTCAACATACCCGTCGGGATGCACCACAGCGGCATCGCCACTATGAAACCACCCGTTACGCATGGCATTGGCGGTAGCCTCCGGGTCATTGTAATAGCCTTTCATGATCACATTACCACGCGCCAGGATCTCACCCATGGTTTTACCGTCGTGCGGCACCTCCTCATCGTTTTCGTCAGCAACGATCAGTTCGCCCGAAGTGATCATTTCCACACCTTGCCGTGCTTTAATAATGGCACGCTCATATGCCGACAGGCTGGTATGTTCAGGCCGGGGTTCGCAAATTGAAATAAAGGGTGACGTTTCAGTAAGTCCATACACCTGTATCAGCTCCCAGCCTAATTCAAGCTCAATACGTTCAATAGTTATGGCTGCGGGCGGAGCGCCGGCAGTAAAAACGCGGATCCCCCGGCGCACATTCTTGCGCAAGTTTTCATTCGCGTTAGCAATACTAATCAGAATTGTGGGAGCTGCACAAAATAAACTAACTTCTTCCCGATTGATCAGGCTAAATATATTTTCCGGATCAGCTTTCTGCAGGCAGATATGTACGCCTCCGCATGCGGTTATCGTCCAAACAAATGTCCATCCATTTGCATGAAACATGGGCAATGTCCAGAGGTAATGCTCATCTACCGAAAAATGGCAATGGACCATCGTGCCTATAGTGTTCATATATGCGTTACGATGAGTGATCATTACACCCTTGGGCCTTGCAGTGGTGCCGCTTGTGTAGTTTATGGTGATCAGGTCAAGCTCATTAATTTCGGGCTGCACAAACTTTCCGGATGAGTTGGCTATCGCATCTTCATAGGATAACCAACCCTCTTTTATGCCTTCCAGCGCAACAAAGTGTTTGACATTCGGAAGGTCCCCGCGAATACTATCTATAGTGTCGAGATAATCGCTGTGTGCGCAAAGCATACAGGCCCCGCTGTGGTTAATGATATAAGAGAATTCTGCCGGTGAAAGCCTGTAATTAATAGGCACCAGGATTGCGCCGGTTTGAGGCACGCTGTAAAATGACTCCAGCTGTGCGTGCGTATTGGGGGCAATATAAGCTACACGGTCACCCTGTTGAATACCCAATTGCTGCAATGCATATGACCAGCGCGCGCACCGTTCAAAAAACTGGCTATAGGTAAGCCTGAGATCGCCATCTACAACGGCCAATCGTTCGGAGTACAGTTTCGCTGCACGCCTTGCAAATTCCAAGGGGGTTAAAGGGATCTCCATAAGTTTATTTTGAAAATTTATTTAGAACATCCCGGCTTAAAAAAATGATAAACCCTTTCGCAAAGCTGATCATTTTCAATCCTGTAAGCCTTTGTTTTTCAGAAATAAATTCAGGTTTGTAAGTCAAATTTAGATGTTTTCTATTATTAAATAGTATATTTCACGCGCCTTTTTATTATCACAATCACGGTTTTGATTATTATATAAAATAGCGCTCATAAATTAAATATTTTAAAATTAGGGTTAAATAATAATGCCTTCGGGAATAAGTGTAGTAATTTGTTGTTTTAATAGTTCGGCAAAACTTGCCCCCACTTTAAAACACCTCTATGACCAAAAAGGCATTTTACTAGCCTCGTGGGAAATTATCCTTGTAGACAATTGTTCTACAGATGATACAGCTTCGCAAGCCGCTGGAATATGGGGATCTTTTCCATTAAGTAAGCCTGACTTTAAAGTTGTTAACGAATTAACACCCGGGCTTTCAGCTGCCCGGCAAAAGGGGATTAATGAATCCCGCTACGACTATGTGCTTTTTTGCGATGACGATAACTGGCTTGAGGAGGATTATCTTTCAACCGCACTTAAAATCATGCAGGATAATTCACAGATAGGCGCGTTAGGAGGAACAGGTTTCCCCATTTTTGAGGAATTTGAACCCCCTTATTTTTGGAAAAACCAATATCATGCGCTGGCAGTTGGTCATCAATCTGTAATAAATGGCGACATTACCGACGAAAGGGGGGTACTTTACGGGGCCGGGATGGTTTTGAATAAAACTGCGTATAAAATTCTACAGGAGAGGTTCCAGTTTCAGTTTCAATTGTCTGACAGACTGAACAATACGCTTTTAAGCAGCGGCGATCATGAACTTTGCCTGGCGTTAAAAAAAATCGGTTTCAGAATTTTTTACGAAAGGTCACTCCGGTTTAAACATTACATTCCTGCGTTCCGTACAACAATAGCATATTACAAAAGGTTGTTCCTGGGCTTTGGCATGTCTTATGCGATGTTGCAGGTATATAGAGTGAATAAGGATAGTTTAAACCATTTAAAAAACGACTATAAGTATATTGTTTTAAGGTGTCTTAAAAACATAATGTTGACACGGTTAAAGTTGTTTTTAAGTGGTTACTATTTTAAAAAGAATAAGTTTAAATACCTGGACAACATCCATTTTTTATACAGCAACATCGGTCAGCTAAAAACTGTTGTTAAAATAAAAAACCAGTATAAAACCCAATTCAAGGTTATCCCTTTATTTAGCCAAAATACTGAACCCCGAGTTAGCGGCGAACCCCCTGTGGTTAATTTTAATACTATTGATTGAGATGAGATATATAGCAAACGAAAAAATTTGCTTTGACGAAATCGTTGTATGCCTGTTTGATGGTGACTATGACCTGGGTACGGCCGTTCTGGTAAATTCATTGGTAAAATCCGGGTTCAAAGGTTTAATTTATATCGGCTACCGGGGCTCATTGCCCGAATGGGTAAAACAGTTAAAGTTTTTAAGGGAGTCGCTTTATTATGTAAATGCTGAAATACTGTTATGTTTTAAGCAGGTTGACACCAATATGCACCTGGGCTATTATAAACCTTATTTTTTAAAAGAGACGTTTGATACCTTCAAGGCAACAAATAAAGTTTACTATTTCGACGCGGATATTGTAATAAAAGCACCGTGGAGAATATACTCGGGTTGGTTGGAAAAAGGGCTTTGCTTGTGTCTTGATAACTTATTTCATTTTCTGCACCATAGTCATCCATGGCGAAAGCAGTGGAGGAAATTAGCGCCAAAAAATACCAAAGACTTCAATAATATAAATTACTATTTCAATAGCGGTTTTGTTGGCGTTGAAAGAGGCAGTATTGCTATTTTAGAAAGGTGGATCTATTACACCGAAAAGTATATAGAAATTGGGGGGGACACAGATCGTTTTGTAAAAGACGAATACACTCATTTAAAAGGCGACCAGGACTTATTAAATGCGGCTATTACAATTTCGCCCGAAGCAGAGATCAGTATCATAGGCAGGGAGGGCATGGGTTTTACATCTCCGTCAGCGATAATGGACCATGCTGTTGGCGACCTTAAGCCCTGGAATACCAAATTTTTAAGACAACTGGTAAAATCGGGCAGAAAACCGAGTTTTGCGGAAAAGTCGTTCTTTTCTAATTGTGAAGCGCCTATTGCTGTTTTTCCCGGCTATAAATTTCAAATAAAGAAAATCGATTTATTCATCGCGTCTTTTTTTGGACGTGTTATCGGCTAAAAATTTAAAGGAATTGATGAGTTACAGAATACCGCAAACGCCTCCCGTAATTAAACCCCGAGATGAAGTTGTGGAACAACCGTTGTGGTCAGTAATGGTCCCGACCTATAACTGCAGTCATTATTTAAAGGAAACCCTCCGAAGTGTTTTACTGCAGGCAGAAGGTAAAGCAAAGATGCAGATAGCGGTAATTGATGATTGCAGTACTGATGACGATGTAGAAGCCATAGTTAATGATATTGGCCAGGGCCGTGTGGAATTTTTCAGGCAGCCTCAAAATGCAGGAAGTTTGCGGAATTTTGAAACTTGCATAAACAAGGCCAGGGGAGAATGGGTCCATATTTTACATGGGGACGACGTGGTTAAGCCTGGTTTTTATGCCGAAATTGAGGAACTGTTTACCAATAACCCCACCGCTGGCGCGGCCTTTACCAGCCTGTCAGATATCGATGAAAGGGGTAATGTGATCTCGTCTTTCAGGACTGTACAAAACAATAAAGGTATTATTGAAGATTGGTTACTTAAAATAGCAAGAAACCAATTTATCCAGGTATGTGCAATCGTGGTTAAAAGGCACGTATATGAAGATTTAGGAAGTTTTTACGCAGTACACTATGGCGAAGACTGGGAAATGTGGGCAAGGATTGCTTCAAAGTACCCGGTGGCCTACTCGCCCAGGGACCTCGCGTCATACAGGGTCCACAGCAATAATATAAGTGCAAGATGGTTAGCTACAGGCCAAAATATCAGGGATATTAAAACGGTGATCAATATAATCCAGACTTATTTGCCCGCAGAAAAACGAAAAGAACTTAAAGATATCTCCCGCCGCAATTTTGCAGGGTATTTTTCAGAAAACGCGCACAAGATCTATGGAATACACAAAAACAGGGTTATCGCATTAAACCAGGCGTGGGGCGCACTCCAGTTACATTTTAATAAAATCACGTTGAAACGATTGCTTAAACTCTATTCTATAGTTTTAAGGGATTATTTACAAAAAGGGAAATTGAAATTATCTTAAGTGCCGCTATAGATCAACTAACTATGACTACTGAGCGCGCCATTTTTTTAATTGATCTTTAAACTCAAGTCCCGTTAGGTTCTTTACCTGGAATCTCCCGTGTTCGTAAGCATTCGGGCCCGGCGTTAAGGCACGCTCGTGAGTTGTAAACGCGGACACAAAGCCGCATTCATTTGCAATCCTAAGGGTATCCTGATTGTAATTGCCATATGGGTAGGCCAGCGTACTTATTTCCTGGCCTGTTAATCCTTGTAGAAATTCCCGGCTGCTGCACAACTCGGCCCTTTGAAAGTCATCGCTGTGGTGGGCCAGGGCCGGATGGGTAAGTGTATGCGCACCGATAGTGAACAGATCGTTGGTTGCAAGCTGTTTCAATTGGGGCACCGACATTGTTTTATAATCTGTCCGTACCTGCATTGGTAAACCGGCCCAGTTTCGTATCATCTTTAGATACTTATCTTGTTCAACAGATAGCAGTGGTTTTATTTGCTCCCATACACTGTAAAATAATTTCGCCCTTAGCGTTGGCGGGGCCTCTGTGCAGGCTTTCCACATGCGGTGTTTTCGTCGGCAATCTTCGGACATGTCAATTTCGTCTTTTAACTCAGATGCGATGAGGGTGTTATTAATGGTTAATGAAAATGTGGATGGAAGGTGCGGTGTAAATAAGAAAATAAGCTCCAGTTCGTCCCACCAAAACTCTTTTTCGCTTTCAATCTGTCCGGTAGTGATAAAAAAGGTAGCGGGTATCTTATACTTTTCTAAAAGAGGCTTCGCATTTGTAAAGTTGTCAATATACCCATCATCAAAGGTGATTGCTATATTGTTTTTGTGGCGGTTAGAATTTATGTTATGGCTTAATTGCTGAAGAGAAAGAATATTCCCTATTTTTTTTAAGACCTTCAAATGCTGCTCAAACCTGGCGGGACTTACCGCAAGTTCCCATACATCCGACTCCGGCTCGGCAATGCGGTGATACATAAGCACAATTGCCGGGGCTTCTGGCCTAACGAGGTCTTTAATTTTATTAAGTAATGTCAGTTCCATTAAGCATTTGCTTTAACTGCTTTCACTGTAATTATCACCTGGAAATGCGGATCATGATGCTCCATCATTTCTGCCGAAACCTCACCTAGTCCCATACCGTACAGAAAAGCTGTGGCAACATATACGTTCCCAAATGTTGCTACTTCAACATTCCCTTTGGGAAAGGCTTCTCCAACTAATTTTATTAATGCTTTATCTGTAAACGACCAATACCAGGTTTTTTTCCATTCCCCATGATCTATCGGCGTAATGCCGGGTGCGGTAAGCAGCAAAACACCACCTGGTTTCAAAATACGGTGGCAGGTGGCCAACGCAGCCTTAAAGTCATATATCAAATGCAGGGTTTGCGTTAATACGATACAATCAAAACAGTTATCCGGTAATTGTGGTGCATCGCTCAAATCGCCGATAAAGGTTGCTTTTTCATTCGTTTCATCTATATGCAATATGTCACTTTGCTTGAGTTTCGCCCCACCGTACGCTAATGAATATTCATTGTCGCCAATTTCCAAACACCTGCCTTTTATGAAGGCAGCCTCTTTATCTAAAAAGTTTTCGATGTAATAACGATCTACAGGGCCGCCACGATCATACCCAAATTCGGTACTAAAAGGAGCTAACCTGTCGAAATCACCACTTTGCACTGTGCCAACGGGCGGATATTGCATACCATAAGCAACAACTTTAGGCGGCCATATTTTATTGGTAAGCGGAATATATTTTCTAATCAGCGATTTAAGCATACGTTTTTTTTATAAGATCATCTACAACTTGCCTCCGATGAAGGGGTTAAAAACACTAGCTTAAAGCTGGTGTTTTTAACGAAGTCCGGTTGCCGGCAAGGAGTCATAGTAATCTTTCCAAATTTTAAGGCCCTGTTCAAATGCTGCTTCCTCCTCAATAGTTTGCAGATCTGATCTCTGTTTTTGCAGCACTTTTAATACACTGCTCAACATCAGCGAAATATTGCCCGACATGTTCGTATTATGGATACGGTAGGCGGCTATTTTCTGAATGTGATTTATAACAAGGAATTTACGGGCTGTTTTTAAATAAAGATCGTAGTCTTCGCATGCTTCCAATGTCTCGTCGAATTGAAAGAAATCAAAAACCCAGCGGCTGTACATCACAGTTCCGTGCATACCAATATAATTCCCTTTAAGCAGCTGCAAATAATGATTTGTAGTTACTTCGCTAAATACGTCAACGGCTTCATCAGTTTCAGTATATATTTTTTCGTGCGCTCCGGATACAAAGGCAAGGTTATCATTCCAAAGAAGGTGACTCAAATTGAATGCAATGGATCCTGGCAGTAACCAGTCGTCCGCATCTAAGAATACCAGGAACTCGCCATTACTGTTCTTTATACCGGTATTTCGGGCAGCCGAAAGTCCTCTGTTTTCCTGGTGGATATATTTAATACATTCAACACCTTTAAGGACCTCTTCGGTGTTATCTGTAGAGCCGTCATCCACCACAATAATTTCTATAGCCTCATAATCTTGCAGCCTGATACTATTTATAGCATCCATCAGGTATTTGCCGTGATTATATGCTGGTATAATAACAGATATTAAGGGCGCCGCTTTATTTGGACGGTAGGGTATTTGTTTTAAAATATCCCCTTTATTTCGATTGAAGAACTTAAGGCCCGAAAAAATACCGCTGATCTGGTCCCATAACGTTTGGAATTCAAAATGGTAATGCGGAAAGCCTTTCACTATCAGCGAACGGTAATAGGCGGGGAACCTTTTGAGGCGATTTTTCACATAGCCCGCGTTTGGGGCCAGTTTTTGCTGTATGAGTGCGGCCGTAGTAAAACCGCGCATGTAGTAGAAGATCTGTTTTTTTAAACCCTCAAGGTCCTCACGATGTTTATGATATACAACTGCCCTGGGATTATAATGGATACGAAGCCCCCTCGCGAGTGTCCTGAACCACATTTCAGAGTCGCCGTTACATCCAGCGGCGCCGGCATCGAGCATTTCATTGAACAATCCCGTTCTTTCGAAAACCGATTTACGGAACGCCATATTTGCGCCGGCTCCTATTTCCCATACTGGTGGGCCTTTTGCCAATGTAGATTTGAAAAATTCGCTGTCATAAATTTTATCAATATACCCGCGATTAAAGCTCCAGTGTTTCTCAAAGATCAATTGTGCCTCCGTGGCAAGTTCTGACGCGATGACCAAGCCGGTCATTGCGAAAATTTCAGGGTTTTGAAATGTCTTCCACACCTGGTATGCCCAAAAAGGTTGAACATACACATCATCGTCTACATAGGCTACCACCGGGAACGTGGAATTTAAGATCCCGGTATTGCGCGCTATATCAAGACCAGGCCGCGCCTCTTTAACATATTTTACCCCCTTAAAATTTTTAACAACGTTTTCGGTTGAATCGTCAGCCGGTGCATTATCAACTACAATTATTTCTCCGGCGCGGCAAACAAGGGCTTCAAGCGTGGTGAGGCATTCGCGCAGTTGCGGCGCCCGGTTGCGTGTGCAAATAATAACAGAGACCGGCACAACAGCAGGTGTTTTTACAACAATATATTCGGCAAGCACGATTTCCATCCAGCTAAAAAAATCGTCGTAATGATTATGTGATAACCAATATTCCCACTTACTGTCTGAAATATCTGAATAACGTAAATAAAATGTTATGGCCGGCCTTATGGCATTTGCCAGTTTTTCATGGTATTCACTTTCAGAAAGTGGTTTGCCCGGTTCCACAAAAAATTCCCCTAAGCCAATATCTTTCCACCAAAAAACAAGGTAATGGCCCTGTCCTTCCACATCAATAGCGGGCATTGCCAACGAGCTGTTAAGGTAAATGTGATGAATATTGTATGATGGAAAAGGGTTCATGAATAATTATTATTGTCTTATTCTAAATTAAATGTCGTTTGTTCAATATGAAATGGAAAACGGGGCCGTACGGCGCCCATCCACTTACCATACCATTTTATTTCCCCCCTGTAGTCTTCCAGATCAAATGACATGCATTCCTCAAAATAAAACAGCTCTATTGAAGTGTCCCGGTTGACGATTATGGAAATGAAATAAGACCCATCATTAAGGAAATTTCCCGGTATCGTACATTCCCCTTCTATCAGTCCCTTATTATAATAGGCAGATGGCGATTGATTGTCAAAGATACATTCACCACCATAAGTAAAAAGGTGAAGGCCTATGGCGAGTGATACATCGTCTGTAAAATTCCAAAACTTAAATTTTATGGTTAACGGTACCCTGATATCAAGCGGACCGTCCGCATTTTCAATTTGAGGCACAATCTCCACTTTTTTAAAGCGTATAAGTTCATTCCCGGGGGCTTCTTCAATGTTGTCCCAGCTCTGCTTAAGGTTAAATTTCTGAACGCTTGAAAGATATTTGTTAACCACGGCCGAACATTCGCCAAATTCCATTAATTGGCCTTGTTTAAGCCACAAAGCATTGACGCAGAGATTGTTGATGGCCTGCATAAAATGGCTTACAAACAGAACTGTCCTGCCTTCTTTTTGTGAAACGTCTCTCATCTTTCCAAGGCACTTTTTTTGGAAATCAGCATCACCCACGGCAAGTACTTCGTCTACTATCAATATGTCGGGTTCCAGGTGTGCCACTACGGCAAATGCCAGCCTTACGTACATCCCTGATGAATACCTTTTTATCGGTGTATCCAAAAATTTTTCGATACCTGAAAAATCGACTATTTCATCGAATTTTCTTTGGATCTCCGATTTGGTCATCCCTAAGGTATAACCGCTGATGTATATGTTTTCCCTTCCCGTAAGTTCAGGGTGAAAGCCAGTACCTACTTCAAGGATACTGCTTACTTTGCCGGTGCCCCTCACCAAACCAGATGTTGGTTTTACGATCCTCGAAATTATTTTAAGTAAGGTTGATTTACCCGATCCATTGCTACCAATAATACCCAGGGCATCGCCCTGCTTTACTTCGAAGGAAATGTCTTTCAAGGCCCATAAGTGATAATCAGACGCAGGTGCATTGTTGCCGGACAAAAAGTAAGGGTCATCTTTTTTTATAACTGAGGTTTTCCACCAGTTATTTAAGTCACGCCGTAGCGAACCGGAGCCTATTTGTCCCAGTTTATAAACTTTCGAAATATTTTGTACCTCTATTACTGTTTCTGCCATGGGTGATTAAATTACGTCAATAAGTTTGCCGCCCTGTTTATTAAACAATAGTATAGCCGCGAATAATGAAGCGAGTGTAAAAATGATGCCGTACGATAGCAGTGGAATAGATATTGTTCCCTGTCCTAACAGCCCTAGCCGGAATAGTTCAAATAGGGGCGTTAGCGGGTTTAGCTGCACCACCCAACGGATTTGCGGCTTAACGGCCGCTAGCGGGTAAATTACCGGGGTAATAAAAAGAAGGACCCTTATCAAAATGTCAACAAAATTGGTGAGGTCGCGATATTTTGCGGTCACGATGGAAAACAGCAGGCCAGTGCTGAGGCTGAGCATACCAACAATAAAAAGCACAAGTGGAAGTGCAACCAAATACCATGTAAAGGTGACTTTAAATCCTTCAAAAATCATAAAATAAGCCAGTATAATTATCAAAAGCCCTAACTGGATGAGGAACCGTAGAAATTGTGTAATTATTAAGGCAAATGGTACAATGAGGCGTGGAAAATAAACCTTGCTGAAGATATGCATGTTGTCGCGAAATATTTTGGACGCAGCAGAAAAGCTGTCGTTGAAAAAATTCCAGAGTACTATCCCGGTAAAGTAAAATAAAACGGGAGGTAAATTACCGCCGATTGAAACACCAATTACATTATTGAATACAAATACATAGGTAACGGTAGTAACTATCGGCTGAAACAATACCCATAAGGGCCCCAAAAGTGTTTGCTGATAATTAATTAAGAACTCTTTTTTTACCAGCCGCAATAAAAGATGATGGTATGAGACCAACTCTTTTATGTTTAAATCAAAATAACTGCTTTTTGAATCAATTACCCATTTAACTTTCTTTTCTGACAATGACATTTTTTAATTTAAATACAGCGCAATTATTTTATTATTCATTTAAAGGGTTCCCAGGAGATTGTAAGCGGCCAATTGAGTTAGTATTACAGGCATTGCAACTATTTGCATATCGCAATAAGGGTTTGTCTATCATCTAAAACATCATGACACCATTGATGCACCATGGGTTATTAATTCCAAATTTTATACCAAGGTGTAATTTATTGCTTTTTGCCACAGTTTAAACTCGCTTTTGCTGGAGGGATTGAGGTGTTTCAAATCAAGAACGAAGGAACTACTTCATAAGGATTACACTGGTTTAACAAAAATGTCTATCTAACCTGCGTTGTTAATACAAAAACTAACAATAATCAGTACCCGATGATAACAACAAATACTGCAAAAAATATTACCCCAAAAACGGGAATTAAAAGTGACATATTGTGGAATATATTACTAATAACTCAAAATTATACCCGCTTTTATTTAATTAGCAGGAAATAATTAAAATAACCAACTATTAATACTTTTCCCTTAAGGTAAATTTAAAAATTATAACTATATAATATATTTTATATGATATTATATTATAATTTGATGAGTTAAACCGCTATAATAGGTGCGCTTTTTGCTCCTTTTATATATTATTTTTTTTATGAAAAGACCTTTACCGTTTCGCTTTTTTCTGCTTGTATTTGGTATAATACTGCTAAGTGAAAGCATATTTGCCCAGACGGCGCCAAATATCTCGTATTCTCCTTCTACTGAAGTCTATACATTAAATACAGCTATTACCGGCCCGGTGCTTTCAAACTCCGGCGGTGCGGTGGCTGCATTTGCCTATGGGACGGGTACACAGCCTACGGGAGGTGTTTTTAATAACGCATATGGCATGGCTACTGACCCCTCGGGGAATATTTATGTTATTAATTATGGCAACAATACCATTAGCAAATACAGTTCGGCAACCGGTACATTCGTCAGCAATAATTTTTTCACGGGCGGTGCATTGTCAAACCCTGCCGGTATTGCATTTGACGCTTCGGGGAATGCCTATATTTTGAATTACAACCATACAAATAACGGGAACGGCAACCATCATGGTAATGCTTATATAGAACAATATAATTCAGCCGGGGTATATCAATCAACTATAGTCCAGGGTTTAGGCACCGGTACAGGGATTGCAATAGATCTCAACAATAATATTTATGTTGCAGAAGGCAGTTATAATGGCGGCAATCAAACCGTAGCCCAATATAACACCAGCGGGCAGCTTGCTTTTTCGCTTAACAGTACCCAAATCACTAACCCAACAGGCGTGGGCGTTGATGGCGCCGGGAATATCTATGTGTTGGACGACACCTACCATACCGTCACTAAATTTAATTCAGCAGGCACTTATATTTCAACGGTCATTACCGGGTTAGGCAACAATACATTAGGGATTTATGTTGACGGCGCGGGTAACATATATATAGGTGATTCGGGAACAGGGGGCGCGACAGGAAATACATCGGGAAGCGTAAAGGTTTATAATTCGTCCGGCACGCTCTTAGTCTCTAAAACCGGTCTTAACGATCCTGAGGGCCTTGTTACAGATAACAAAGGAAATTTGTATGTTTCTGATTATACCAATAATACAATAACCAGGTATCCACCGGTGGGGGGGTATTATCTGAGTGGGCTTTTACCGGCCGGCTTAAGTTTTAATAGTACCACCGGAGCCTTTAGCGGCACGCCAACAGTGGCTTTTACCGCCACAAATTATACTGTTACAGCCTATAATGCCAACGGCAGCAGCACTTCTAATACAATAACATTATCTTGCCCGCCTAATTTAGCGGCGCCCGATATCAGCTACGTTCCCGCGATAAACGTTTTTACCACGAATACGCCGATAACTGCTTTAGTGCCTGTCAATAGTGGTGGGGTACCAACGACTTGGGCCATAAGCCCAAGTGCCGCTTCTTTACTTTCTGCAACCGGTCTCGCTTTTAGCTCATCCACAGGTACTTTCTCCGGCACGCCGACAAAAACTGCTACAGCAACAGTTTATACCGTAACAGCCTCTAATGCTTCCGGCAGCAGCAGCGCAAAAGTAAGTATAACTTGCCTGGTAGATAATTACTGGACAGGAAAAAAGAGCAGTGATTGGGGCACCAAGCAGAACTGGAGCGCAGGTGTTCCCGTCGCAGGCGACCTTGCCAGTATTGGGGTTGTGAATTATACAGGCCCGGATCCTGTGATATCAACATCGGATGGGACTGCAGGGGCAGTGTCTATTGATTATATAACTTTTGGCGCTGCTAACGCGGCTACATTAACAGTTCAAACCGGTTGCTCGCTAACTATTAATAATATCCTTACAGTTAATACCAATGCTGCGCCAGTTGTTACCGGAGCGGGTACAGCGGCAATAAAGGTTGTGCCGGCTGCGGTTGTAAATGTCTTAGGCACCGGGAATTTAACTATAAGCAGCCCTTTGACTTTTACCCTACAATCCGATGCTACGGGTTCTGCACAGGTTAGCCAAATGACAAGCGGCTCAATCACCGGAACGGTCGCCGTACAGCGTTATATCACCGGCGGCACTGGCCACAGGGGGTACCGCCTTTTATCATCACCGGTTAGCACCAGCGCCACCAGCGGCGTTGTTTCTGTAAATTACCTGACAAAATCCTGCTATGTTACCGGAACCACAGGCGCGACAGGAGGCTTTGACGTAGGGGCCGTAAATAATCCTACCTTATACCTTTTCCGCGAAAACCTGTTAGGGTCAAACTCATCATTTACAGGCGGCAATTTTCGGGGAGTAAATAACCTGACAACCACGCCTGCCTACGGCATTGACGTCGACGGGTCAGGCTATAGTATTTATGAAGGTAATGGTTATATGTTCTTTTTCAGGGGCGACAGGAACCTCGGTTTAAGTTTAGCACAGGAAAATGCTTCTTATGTACCCACAAATACCACTTTAACGGCTACCGGGACATTAAACCAAGGCCAGATCGCTGTAAAACATTGGTATACCGGCTCAACCAGCTTATTGGAAACAACACTATCAGCCAGTATTTCCGTTGAAGGCTTTACCCTGGTGGGTAATCCGTATGCCAGCTCCATCGACTGGGATTCGTATAGTACAAGCCTGCCAAATACCACAGGGATTTATGCCCCTGGCATATCGCCGTTCATATATATCTTGATGCCAAACGGCAATTACAATATCTACCAGGCGAATTCGGGGGGCGTTAGTAGCGGCGGTATAGCGAATTCTAATGTAGTCCCAAGCGGGCAGGGCTTTTTTGTTGTGGCGACAGGTTCCAATCCATCTATAACTTTTAATGAATCGGCAAAACTCACCACGCAGGCTGCTGGTGCTAACTTATTTCTTGGCACCCCTCCGCCAGCCGCAGTGAGCCAGTACCTGCATTTGTTCCTCGCGCAAAATTCTATTAATGAAGATGGCATATTGATTAATTTTAAAAGCACCGCTAAACCAGAATATGTTCCGGGTGAAGACGCGCCTTACAAAACAGGTACAGGTCCGGCAAGTATTTCAAGCGTATCCGCTGATAATGTCAGCCTGGCTGTTAACACACTGCCATTGCCAAAGGCAAGTCTGCTGGTGATACCTTTGAACGTTAGCGCTAATACAGACGGCACTTACCAATTAAATTTAGCGACCATAAAAAGCGTGCCTGAGCTATATTCAATTTGGTTAATAGATGCGTATGCCAAAGACTCGGTAGATTTAAGGAAATCCCCAATTTATACCTTTAATATTACGAGGAGCATAGCGGCAAGTTATGGTTTGGGCCGGTTTAGCCTTGTGATTGGTCAGGATCCGGCGATGCAGGTACATTTACTAAGCTTTGCTGGCGCTAAAGCGACAGGCGGGGTACAGGTGACGTGGACAACCCAACATGAAGGAAATTATACTTACTTTACCGTTGAAAGAAGCAGCGACAATGGCAAAACTTATGTAGTTGTGGGCAGCCGCGCAGCAAGCGGGGAAGGAAGCTACGGCCTTTTAGATAGTGCGCCACCAACAGGGGCAGACATGTACCGTTTAAAGATCGAAGACCTGAACGGTACCATTAGTTACTCAAATATAATTACAATAACTTTCGGGAACGTGGCGGCGCCCAGCATTATTAGCAGCAGCGTTAGTGCTTATCCAAGCCCAGCTCACGGACTGATTACAGTCACAGTCGATCCGTCAACGCACGATCCTTCCTATATTTTCAATATACTTAATAATTTGGGTGTTATCGTAAAGACTGGCAGTTCAACACAGGCTTCGTGGCAAACTGACCTTAGCGCCCTGCTTCCGGGTACTTATTTTATTGTGGTAACAAATAAAAAGGATAACAGCGTGGTAGGCAAAACCACTGTTGTTAAATTATAACCAAGGAAGGCTTTCATGTCTTTAAAATTCTTTCCGACATACCAGCCCGCCCGGTTTGTACAGTAACCCCCGCGGGCCTGGAAAGTTTTATTTACAGGCACAAGGGCAAGGGTCTATTCTCAACACAGGTAGTCATCTTGCAGGTTAAGTCACTTGACAATGAACAAAATGATGGCGAGCCTAATGTTGAATTTAAGAACCGCCCGCCAGGCTATCAAAAAAATTAGGTTTTAGCAGCAAACCGTGTTCGCTCGGTAGTTTTTTTACGTCCCCGCAGATTCTGCAAAGGCCCTTGCGCCGAACGGTATCCCGGTGGGCGCAGGGGCCATTTTGAGGAACACTGCTGAAAAGAAAAGTGCGCAACAACTGCCGCACTTCCCCGTTCCAATTTTTACTGTTTTTTCGCTGCAGGGTCCACCTTAATAGCTAGAGCTTCGGTATAGGTAATGTCTACCACGTCGCCAACTTTCACACCATTTAGTTTTGAGGGGTCTTTCACCTGGATGGTTTTTAGGTTGCCCCTGGGGCCCTTCACCGTAACCGATGACGTTTTAGTATCAATAGCGGTGATCTTAACTGTAAGGGTAGTTTGTTGTGCTACAACGCCGGCAGGTTTTTCGCCGGGTTTGGCTTTCGCCGCTGCTACGGTAGCTGTTGCGCCGGCCTCGCCGTGTTCCCTTACTTCGTAAGCAAGTGCTTCGGTATATAACATGGTTATCACATCGCCTTCCTTTACCTGTGCCAGGTTTTTCACATTAGCACCGGCAATAAATCTATGGATCTGTCCGTCTTCTGTTTTCAGCTGGACCTCGCGGGTTTCCTGGTTTATGGTCATAACGGTTGCTGTTACCGTATGGGTTTGCTGTACAGTGCCCCCCTTTTTACTTTGTGCCGTGGCTGTGGTAAGCATAAACAGGCTGATCATAGCCGCCGCTGTTAGTGACCTGAGGCCCTGGATGATTAATTTTTCGATTTTTGTTTTCATGGTTAATTATTAATAATTGGTAAGATTTTGTCCGTTTGCTTTTTGTTGTCGTTTTTTAAGATCTATCCGGTTAATTTTTATTGTGAGATGCTATCATGTTATATATAAGGCATAAAACCTTATAAATCTACATAAATTTATGTTCCCGCGGGAACCCCTCAATACTATTAAGTTAGCAAACCAAACTGTTTTTATAGCGCCGTTCACATGGAATTTTGGTAAAATACCACATCGGCAGAGATTACTTCATTTTTAATCCTCATCCATCTCCAGCAACAAATTTGCCAGCAATGCTGTCCACCCTGTTTGGTGCGAAGCGCCCAGTCCCTGGCCGGTATCGCCGTGAAAAAATTCATAAAACAAATGGTGCTCCTTAAAATGTTCATCGGACCATTGGCGCTGCTGTGTTGAATGGTACCGGTACGCACCTGTGTTATTTTTTTTGAAGATCTTCAATAACCTTTTTGTTAGTTTATTGGCAATTTGTTTGAGCGTTAATTTGTTTCCAGACCCTGCCGGAAATTCATAAGTATAGGCATCGCCATAATATTCATAATATTTTCTAAGGGCGTTTATGATCAGATAGTTAATGGGCAGCCATATAGGTCCGCGCCAGTTTGAATTGCCGCCAAACATAGCGCTTGAGCTTTCGCCAGGCTCATATTTAATGCTGTATTCACTGTCCTTGTAGCCAAAAACAAAGGGTCCGTCCTGGTAGCATTTTGATAGTGAGCGGATACCGTAATCGGATAAAAATTCATCCTCATCTAAAAGTCGCTTCAACAAATGTTCAAGCCGGTCGCCAATCATAATGGCGAACAAATAGTTGCCATCTTTATTTTTCTTCTCTATGTCCGAAATTACTTTGGTCAGGTCGGGGCGAGTACGTTTGATGCTGCCAAGCCTGGCATTAAACTCCTTTAATTGTGTAAAAAGGTCGGCGTGCATTATCTCTACCGCCAGCAATGGAATTATACCCACAAGCGAACGCACTTTCATGCGCTGGCTGGTACCGTTTTCAAATTGTATGGCGTCATAATAAAATGCGTCGTCCTCATCCCACAGTGCTATTTCCCTCTTGCCGATATGGTGCATGGCCCAACCTATGTTCAAAAAATGCCGGAAAAATTTGGCAGCTGATTCTTCATAAGCCAGGTTGTGCTGCGCCAGCTCCAGCGAAATACGCAGCATATTTATTGCGTACATAGCCATCCAACTGGTTGCATCGGCCTGCTGCAGCTTTTTAATACCTGGCGGCATATGGTTCCTGTCGAAAACGCCAATGTTATCCAGGCCGAGGAAGCCGCCTTCAAAAATATCGGTACCATTGGCATCCTTTTGGTTTACCCACCAGGTAAAGTTCATGAGCAGCTTTTGGAACGCCCGCTCCAGGAAGTCCCAGTCTGATACGCCCGTTTTCTTTTTGTCCGCCTCGTACACATACCAAACACTCCATGCATGAACGGGCGGGTTTACATCGCTGAAATTCCATTCATAAGCCGGGATCTGCCCATTGGGGTGCATATAGTATTCCCGCAGGATCACCAGTAACTGCTGCTTGGCAAATTCAGGATCAATATGGATGAACGTGGCTGCATGGAAAGCGAGGTCCCAGGCCGCAAACCATGGGTACTCCCACTTATCGGGCATAGATATAATATTACGGCAGGTAAGGTGCTGCCAATCATAATTGCGCTGAAAGTTTCGTGGTGCTTGTTTTTCATGCGGCTCACCGAACAGCCATTTAAATACATCAAAGTAGTAAAATTGCTTGCCCCACATTAACCCTCCAACAGCGCTCCTCAATAAACCTTTTTGCTTTTTTGATAATTTACCAGGGGCTAACTTATTGTAATAGCTGTCAGTTTCGGCCTGGCGTGTTTTAAAAATTTCGTCAAAATCCCCCCATGGGTCTTCCATCAGCCCTTTGGTAAGTCTTAATTTAAATACTTTAGATGATCCCGGGGCTATATTTGCCTGCAGCCAAATTGCGGCTTTGGTGCCTTTTTTTAAAGGGTTTATAGTCGCTTCTTTATTAACGAGGTAATTATTGATACCGTCCTTTACAAACGGTGTTTCATTGGCAGTGTGAAAAATACGCTGGCTATTGGTTTCATTCTCACAAAACAATTGTTCGCCATTATCATGGTAAAGATAATAAGTGCCGTTGCGGGAAGAGTTTGTTTGTATACAATTGTTCGAAATTGAAGCAATTACAGGTTTAGTATACCGCGGGTTATGCCGCCAGAAATTGCGGAACCATATATGCGGCAGTACATGAATGGCTGCCTCCTCAGGGCCCCTGTTATGCACAGTGACCTTCATCAAAATTTCTGTTGTTCCTGCCTTAGCATATTCAATAAAGCAATCAAAATATCGGTTGTCGTTAAAAACGCCGGTATCCAATATTTCAAATTCGGGGCTTAAACGGTCCGTTTTATTTTTTTGGAGCAAATCCATGTATGGAAAGGCAGCCTGGGGATATTTGTACAGATATTTGCAATACGAATGTGTAGGGGAAGAATCGAGATGAAAATATAGTTCTTTTACATCTTCGCCATGGTTCCCTTCCTGGTTGGTCAACCCAAAAAGCCTTTCTTTCAGGATAGTATCCTTGCCATTCCAAAAGGCCGGGGCCAGGCACAGCACCTGCTCAATGTCACAAAACCCACCTATCCCTTCCTCTCCCCATCGATAAGCATAGCTGCGGGCCAGGTCATGGTTTATATAGTTCCAGGTATTTCCCTCCGGACTGTAATCCTCCCTAACGGTACCCCACTGTCGTTCTGAAAGATAAGGGCCCCATCGTTTCCAATTTTTATCGTTATACGGGTGTGAAAGCCGTGTATTTTCCATAGTATTTCCAGATAGCCCATCAGGGACTCTAATATAAATTTTTATTTTGTGGCTTTACTTAAACCTATGGAAGATGCTGCTGTACAACAATATTTCAACATTTTTAGATTTCTATACAGCCTGCAAATTTGATATAAACGATAAGCGCTATTATCCGCTCACCGCTGATTTTGATTTATGGGTGCTAAGCCATATTCCTGCCAGCACCAATACAGTACCTGCAATTTGCCAGAAGTTAATGTCTTCACTTAAGAAGATCACCGCTATTATAGCCCCGGCCACCGGGTCGATATTGGTAAAAACACCGATCTCGGAGGCTGTTAGCTGGTCCATTGCTTTATTATAAAGGAAGAACGAAAAAGCCGAAGGAACAACACCCAGATAAATAATGGCCCACCATCCGTTGGTGGTAATTACCGGAAAAGGCTTGTGCCACAGTTCAAACACCACCGCAGGGAAAAGCAACGCCGTGCCTATCACCGTACTGATGCAGGTTACCGTCAGTGCATCTATTTCTGCTATTTTTTTTGATAATATGGTATATGCCCCCCATGCTACAATGGCCCCGATCATTAGCCAGTTACCCAAAAAGCTATTCAATGCGTCGTTGTGTACCTCGGCAATGAACCCCACCATGATAACACCTATCACTGATAATACTATCCCGCTGATTTCTTTAATGCTTAACCGTTCCTTTAAAAATATTGCTGCCATTATGGCGATGAAAACAGGGCCAAAACCCTGGATCAATGCACCTGAGGAAGCCGACGTGTATATCATCGACAGATTGAAAAGGATATAATATAACGTTACCCCGAAGATGCCCATCAGGGCCAGAATGCCGTAAGGTAAAGGTGTTTTTGAAGATGTTGTGTTTTTTTTTTGCGGAGGAGATAAAAAATAATTAACACTGCAGATGCAACTAAAAAAAACGCAGAAACGCAAAATAAAATGGGGGGATAGTGTTTATTAAACCTTTGGTAACGGTGAAGGTGCTGGCCCATGTCAGCATCACAAATGTGAGGACCAGCATTGCTTTAAGCCGGCCCCTTGGTTTGGATGCGGAATTGGTTGGGTTTGCATTCATAAGGCAGTACAATATAACCAAGCTAATTGGAATTTATAGTACTCTATTTGAAAAAAAACTTGCAGAAACGGTGGGGCCAAAGCACATTACAAAAAAGGGCGATTACGTAGTTTTTCTGACATTTTATGTCCGCTGGCCCCTGTTATCATTAAACCGCGTGTTCGACTGTCCACACTTGAACGGGCTAGTGTTAGGGCCTTTTGGGAAGGGTATCTTTGCACGTCGTTTCGAACTTAATTACCGTATCCCTACCGGTTTTATTATATTTTATTTTGTAATATGTTGAGTTGACCTCCTTTATTATTGAATCTCCTTCGTTTATAAAATCATACATGCCGCGAAATTCTGCAGTGAAAATCATTGTTTCTTCTTTATTGTTTTTTCCATTATATATAATTGTTTCGTTATAGTGATTTTTAGAATTAATAAATTTATCTAAAACGACTGATTTAATCTGTTGTCTGTAGACGTCCTTGTAAATGGCACAACCATGATATTTATCTACGTACCAGGGGAAAACGTGCGAGAAAATAAGATAAACAATTATTGAACTTGCTATTCCAATGGTAATCCTATATTTCATTTAATATTACTTATATAAATTCCGAAAACGCTCATTAAAACCGCCTGTTTAAGTGTCCGCACTTGAACACATACAGTAACAAGTGCCCACACTTGCGTCAATCAACTTTGTTGTCATTGTTCAAAATTGTGAGCGTGGACGCTCACAATTTTTGGCATTCAAGTGTATGACACTTGAACGAGCCGGTTGCTGATTAAAACCAACATTGCTAATAAATTCCTGTACTTTGACGGTTTTAGGTTCATACTATTGATGTTTTAAATTATCGTGGGCGTGGACGCTTGAACAGGCAGGCCATTCAATTCACTTCTTTCTTCTGTAAAACTTGAAAGGCCCATCTTGACCTGTTAATGTTAAGGTATCGTCCCCGGAAAATTTGTAACAGAAACTTTCGGCGGCCTCATCATAAAAAATTTTAATACTATCAACTTTAATAGCGTACTTATAGTATCTATTATCATCTTCATAATAAATACTATCTTTTCTTATGTAAAAAGATGCATTACCTTCTCCTGATGCACCCCAAACACCAAGAAGTAAAGTTGAGTTATCTACTTTTGCCTTTTCACCTTTGTGTTTCATGGACTTCCCAATTGAATCTTCACCCGAAATTTTTTGTTGGGGGCTTCTTTCGCTGTAATAAAACCACAATGAGTCTATTTTTTTATAAGCCATCGGGATATGCTCAGATTTTAAAGTCGATAATAAATTAATGAAAGTGTACCCGTTAACTGTGATAATTACTCCGTCGATATCTTTATTATAAATCACATGTTGAAGTTTATAACGAAAAAAGATATCAAGATTTTTTTTTTCGGTCTTCTTATTAACCATTAAGCTTTTCATTTCATTTTCATCGTATAAGGCAAGCGGACTAAATTTTTTATCGGTAGTCGGGAAAATTGGACGGATGAAGTAATTACCAGAATCAACTTTAAAAACAAATCGGTGTGTGCTATCATTTTCTAAATAATCGTATACATATACATTCTCCCCCTGTCTTTGAGTTATATTACACCATTTGAAACCTGCAAAATCAACCTTAGAAATAAGCTTATAATTTGCTAAGGCATCTTTGTTTAAATCTTGATGCTTGCAGGTCAGACACAGCACTGAAATTAGGCCGAAAATTAAATGTCTCCACATTATCTTAAGTTTTTTTCACGCCACCTGTTAAGCATCCACACTTGAACACACAAAATTTAAGCGTCCACGCTTAAGTTGACAAGTTATAAAATTCATCTCCTGCTAATTTACTTTATCAGTTATCTATCAAACCCCAAAGAGTTCCGGGCTTCAACCTTTCAATGTCGTTTTCTGGGTTCATCAATATTAGATATAATTTACTATTGCGTTTTAAAAACAGTATTTCAATTGGAAATGTCACAAAGCTATTTTCATCTTTAATGCTACCAAAAAAATCTAAAGTGTCTGTTAATTTGTATTTGATAGAAAAACTCTTGAGAGTTGAATTATAATAGGCTATAGTATCATTTTTTAAAATCACTTTGGTTTCATCGTTGAATAAATTCAGGTAAATTTTTGACCCCACACCTTGCCCACCAGATTTACAGAGAATTTCGTACTGATCGTAGCTGTCAAGAAGCTCGTAGCCAAGTTGATAAGTAATGTGATTGTTTAAATGCGTCTCTTCAATCAACTCATTTAGATTTGAGTTACTAAATGTATCAAATCTATAAACACTTATTTCATACTTTCTATCAAATAGAAATTCCGATATAAGATTTCTGGTTTTACTCTTTGTAGTTGTTTCAA
>Ga0206898_10096_pt1 | contig 26634 bp, 18 predicted proteins | sample Alteio_BWOrgHeat_50_FD_153237 | JGI IMG/M metagenome (GOLD analysis project Ga0206898, IMG submission 153237) | Enriched cells from forest soil in Barre Woods Harvard Forest LTER site, Petersham, Massachusetts, United States -... | ecosystem: Environmental > Terrestrial > Soil > Temperate forest >...
CTCAAACCTTCCATCGATTCAACATTGGAGCTTTCCTTTACCGGGATAATTATCGGTATATAAAAAATTTCGTCCTTTTGTTTGTTTAAAGTGACATAGTCGCGCTTGATAATTACCGAAGTCTGGTCCTCGGCGTCCTGCCCGTAAAAGGACACCGTATCGTTTTTACTGACTGATACTTCTTTGATTTTTTCCTGGCCCGGAGCAAGTTTTACTAATGTCTTCAATTTAAAATCGCCTGATTTTTTGTTGATCTTATAAAAAACAGTAACCACGTTTTTGGTAGTGTTTTTCACTTTAAACTTAAACCCGTCGGCTTTGGCAAAAAAAGGCATAAAGCATATTATGCACACTATGGCCTTTAAAAAGGGGAGTTTAAAATAACCGGTAAAAAAATGTTTTGATGATGCGGTAGATACAGAAGGTGAGAGAGACATAGAAATCATTTTATATTAATCCGTTTAAGTTCCCATTTGACTGAACGGACGGCATAAGGATTAACGCTTTAACCCCTTTTATGTTTAAAACTACAAATACGCTGCTTTAGTGTATTGTAACAGTTTTGTGAAGACAGCGTTTAACAGATATTGATGGCTGTAGCTATTTTCCTTTTAATTCGGTGATTGGTACCTGCGGAACCAGTTCGTTTTCAACTTTTTCGGTTATCAGTGCTTTCGCCAGGTTAAACGTGCCGGTCTGTTTAATCTGCCTCGAAGAAGTGCCTACTTGTATGGTATATTTCCCCGCGTCGGCAATCCACGATGCCTTGTCGGTATAGTAGGATGCCAGGTCGCCGGCGTTAATGGTAAATGTTAAAATTTGCGAGGCACCCGGTTTTAAAAGCGATGTTTTTGCGAAGCACTTTAATTCCTTTTCGGGTTTATCAATGTTTTGATTTGGCGCGCCGATGTATAGCTGCACTACCTGTTTGCCCGCCACTTTGCCGGTATTGGTGACCTTTACGGTAGCGGTAAGGGTGTTTTTGAAGTCTGTAGAACTTAGTTTTAAACCGCTTACCGTGAAATTGGTGTACGATAAACCATATCCAAACTCATAAGCGGGATTAACTTTGTACGTATCATAGTACCGGTATCCAACATAAATGCCTTCTTCATAAACCACTTGTGTAGGTTTATCCGCAGGTGTGCCAGGGAAGTTTTTGGCAGATGGAACGTCTTTATAATCAACCGCGAACGTCGTGGTCAGTTTACCGGATGGGTTTACTTTACCGCTCAATATATCGGCAATTGCGTTACCGGCTTCCTGCCCGGGTTGCCAGGCCAGTAAAATTGCATCAGCATTGTCGTGCCAGCTTACGGTTTCAATAACGCCGCCAATATTTAATATCACGATAGTTTTTTTGTCTTTCGCATGAAAAGCTGCGGAAACTGCCTGGATCATGCTCTTCTCCGTTTCCGAAAGATAAAAATCATTGTCCGGTTTCCTGTCGGCGCCCTCGCCGGATATGCGGCCTATGGTTATAATGGCCACGTTATCATCCGCAGCCTTTTGCTTTAATAATGTTTCGTCGAGCGGCAACTCGGCAATTGCATCACGTTTTTGAAACATTCGTGAGGGTTTTGGATGGAATTTTTGCTGTGCAGCCAAATAGCTATTATACGAGTCCATTAATGATTTATCAACTTTATAGCCTGCATTTGCAATGCCGTCTGTCAGCGACACGGTGTACAATCTGTTCACGTCGCCGCTGCCGGTTCCACCGGCAATAATATCATATGAGGTATTGCCGAAAACAGCAATCGTGCCTTTTTTGGCGATGGGTAGGGTGTTTGCCGTGTTTTTTAACAAAACCATGCCCTGTGTGGCCGCCTCGCGCGATACAACGGCGTGGGCTTTCAGGTCGGGTTTGTTGGAATACATGTAGCCCCTAAAGCGCGGTGTGCGCATCACCAGGTTTAATACCCGCTCCACATTGGCATCAAGTTGCTTTATGTCCAACGAGTCTTTTTTAACAGCATTGGCAATTTTTACCGATTGGGCCGGGGTACCGGGCATCAGCAGCTCGTTGGCCGCTTTCATTTGCGCTACAGGGTCGCGACCGCCAAACCAATCCGTCATAACCAGTCCCTTAAATCCCCATTCTTTTCTTAAAATATTGATAGTCAGATCAGGCCTTTCAGATGTGTAAGTGCCATTAACTTTATTATAGGATGTCATAACTGTCCATGGATCGGATTCCTGCACCGCAATCTTAAATCCCCTCAGGTAAATCTCGCGCGAGGCGCGTTCACTTAAAATGGTATTTACAAAGTTGCGGCTGGTTTCCTGGTTATTGGCCATGAAGTGTTTTATAGAAGTGCCAACACCCTCGGATTGGATGCCATTTACCATGGCCGCAGCCATTTTACCTGAAATTAAAGGGTCCTCGGAGTAATATTCAAAATTGCGGCCGCCAAGCGGGTTACGGTGTATGTTTAAAGCGGGCGCTAATAATATATCTGCGCCATATTCTTTTACTTCGTTGCCCATAGCTTTGCCAACCTTGGCAACAGTGGCCGGATCCCAACTGGACGCCAGCAGTGTTTCGATAGGGAAGGCGGTGCAATAATAAGTTTTAACAGAGTCGCCGGGCCTTTTTGGATTGATCCTCAAGCCGGCCGGCCCGTCCGAAAGCACAATTGCCGGTATGCCAAGGCGTGGAATAGCATATGTTGTTCCGGCGGCCCCGGGTACCAATTGATCTGTTTGGCCCACCACAGGTCCACCACGCATCCTGCGGTTGGCGCCGACAACCAGCATGGCTTTTTCCTCCAGCGTCATGGCAGCTATTACCTCTTTAACCGGGTTTTTACCCAGTTGCGGCAGTGTGGGCTTATCTGTGCTTTGCGCACGGCCTGTTAATGCAAACAAGCTTAATATTACTGCAAAAACAGCTGGTATGTCGGGCTTTTTTGTTTCCATTTTGGATTAAAGGTGCTTAATTGGTTGAAATCTAAAGTTAAATATAATCGCACGGATTAAACGTAACAGCTTCACTACAAAATAAACGCAGTCGCTTTTTATGATGTGGCCGGTTGCACTAATTGCGATAATTTCAGGTATCCCAAATGGATGGCATCTTCGCGATCCTCACCGGCAGGTACAAGTTCAATCTTATACTGCTCTTTTTGCGAGGGAGTAAGTATATCTTCTATTTGGTAGAGGTCGTCAACATCGATGCCGTACTTATCGTCGATATGCGAATTTGCTCCATCAAACTGGTTGTGCTGAAAAAATAAAGTTTTCTTTGCTTCCTTAAAGGCGGTAGCCCGGTCTTCTTTTACGGTGAGGACAATATAGTGCTGTTCTTCGAACCTATTTTCCAGGTATCCGCCAAGATTAATAAAAAATAATTTCTTTGATGCATCTGCGTCATTATTGCCGGCAATATCTTTTGGGATAATGTTAATCCTGAATCCGTCAACTATATTAACTTCGCGCCAGGCATCGATGTGGATTCTTTCCGGTTCAGGCCAAAAGGCTTTAATTTCGGGTACAAACTCGTTTAATGTAGCGCCAATACCGAAGAATACATCATGCTGCTCAATATGTCTTCCGGGCGGTTTGCAGCCCAGCAATAGCATAAAAAGTTTTAATTGTGGCATAGGCGAAGATAATGGTTTTAATGAATTTGGCGGGCTAAAAGCCACCACCTACTACCACTATTGCCGCTCAATTATACGTACCTGGCCGTTTTTTATCATCCGTTGCATTTCAGCAGAAAAAGCTTGCCGTCCACCAAAATCCTGTACCCAATAGGTGCTGTTTTCGGCTACGCCAACTTCTTTAAAACCGGGGTTCATCAGGTTTTTGCAATGGCCGGGGCTTTTAAACCAGCCCTCCATCGCCTCGCTAATGCTTTCGGGCCCCATTGCAATATTTTCGCCAACGGCATAGCTTCTAAAGCCTTTAAAAGAATAGCCGGCAGCGCCAATGCGATATTGCATGGTGCGCCCATCCAGGCTGGTGTGGCTAAAGTAGTTACGTTCGGCCATATCAGCTGCATGACCCATTGCAGCAAGCTCCAACTGGTAATTCCATACTATGGGCGGGGCGGGCGGCATATAGGTAACGCCGCAAGTGCAACCCCTCGCGCGGGTGCGGTTTATATTTTCTAAAAATTCGCGCCTGAATTGCGGCGTGCTGGCGGTTTGCTGGCAATTTGCATTTACAAATACCAATAACAGGGTACAGGTAAATACCCATCGCGTTAAACGTTTCATATCAATAGGACAATTTAAAATTCCCATAGTTTAGCGGGGTTTAAATTATTAAACGAAATCGTGTTCCTTTACAATTTGTCGCGTTTTCGCCTTCGGATGCCTGATTTCCAAATGCTGGCGCGTTTTCGTTTGTTAACAATCAATACAGCAACCAACGATAATGTAATAATAAAAATGAGGATTATAAGGAAGCGATTTTTCTGGATGAGGCGTTTTTGTATAGTTTCCGCATATTGGAGGAGAATACTTTTTTTTTGTTTTGAAGGGAATCTGTCTTCCGTTGTGCATTGGCCTTTGCCAGTAAAGCCTCGTCGCTTTTGCGCATGCTATCCAATAACGAATCGCGCTTTTTCAACACCATTGCTTCTTTGGGATGGTTCTGTAATTTATTGTACAAAAAAGCGTAGTTTTTTAATATCTCCAGCTCCGTTTTTGGCTTATGAGTACTTATTGACAACTGCAAAGCTTCATCCAGGTCGCGCATCGCCAGTTCATAGTCTTTGATGTCGCTTTTGATAGCCGCCAATGTTAATAGCGACGAAATGATGTTGGGGGTATCATTTTTTGCCCGCGACAGCGAGTTCGACTGCAATATAAACCATTTGGCCTGGCTGTATTTTTTTTGCGAATAATATACTTTAGTCAGATGATCAAAACTCATTCGCAACGAGGTGCTATCGTTAAAAATGGAATACTGCCGGATAGCGAGCAAAGTGTAATTTAACGCCTGGTTTTGATAATATAATTGTTTTTTGGGATTTGCTATGGTATCGTAATCCAGGTATTTGAGGGCGATACGCGTGTATATTAATGCTCTAACCGTGTCGCTGTTATTGGCTTTTAGCTGTTGTTTAAGGCTATCAAGGTCGTTTATTTTTAATACCTCCGCTAATTTAAGCTGTTCATTGCGCAGTATTTGTTGCCTGATCTCTGCCTGCCGCCTTTGTTCGGCTAATACAGACCCCCTTAAACTATCCAATTGTATCAGGGACGTGATGGGAGGGTTATTGTCGATAGGCTCAGCTTCAACAACAGGGTTTTTTTCCGGGGCGGTAACGGCTGAACTATCTGATTTTAATGGAAACCCCAATTGTTTAAGACTATCGGGTACCATAGCGGTATCTGATACATTAGTGTCTGCTATTTGCGTCGAAATGACCTGTTTATTACTATCCGCTTGCGTTGCCGGATTTAAGGCAGCCAGGGTTTTTGCCGACAATAATGCAATGGATTGTTTAAGGCTATCCATATGCGCTGCCGACAAATCAGCAACTACGGGGTTTTGATTTAGTACTGGTACCTGTTGCTTAATGCTATCTTTTTTGTTGAGATATATCTTTGATTTACTGCTATCTGGAGTTTTTTCTGTAGCCAATAACTTTAAGGTATCCGGTTTGGCTGATTGCGTTTTGAGCGTATCGGGTCGCGGCATACCAATGGCCGACAGCTTCAGGCAAATAAATAAAATTATGAGCGTAAAAACTTTTTTCATAAGCTATTCAGCGCAAGGGCTTTAAAGATAGCTATATGTATTCAAATAGTATGCCCTTTTTAGCTATAACGGTTATTTTTTGGAAAAAATAATTGTTTTTTAATCGGTTATCGCAAATAATTAATCAATACGAAAATATTAACAGGTGTTAATAACTGGATAGTAAGGTTAACGTCCCGATAGAGATACGATAGTAAAGTAGTTCGATTGCTTATTGGAAGAAATTACTGGATGGCCTTTTGGTATTTTTCGATAAATTCCCGAAATGGTTTTACCCGATTTACCAGGAAAGTAAAAAGTGTAATGCCAATAGTAGCGGTGATGATGCCGGCAATAACGTCAACGATGTAGTGGTGACTTGCATATACTGCGGTAAACCAAATGCCGACCATTACGATAGCAAAAAATATGTTGATAAGCCCGAGCCGGTTTTTTAAACCATAATACAAAACAATTACCGGGTACGACGAATGGAGCGATGGCATTGCAGCAAAAACATTTGATCCTTTTGAATAGATGGATTTGAAAATACCGGCATGAAAATAATTATCAAACTTTACCAAACCCGCTGTATTGCCATGAGTAGCGGCAATGAAATTAAAACCATGGTACTGTACATACCAGGGCGGCGCTGCAGGGTAAAGATAATAAACGATAAACCCGAGGAAGTTTACCAAAACAAAAGTCAACGAAAAATAAAGGAATAGCTTCCGGTCCTTAAAAAATAGATAGCCTGCAAAAGCAAGCGGGACAGGAATCCAGCAGAGATAGAAAATGCCCCCCATAATATCCAGAAAGGTGTTGCCATTTGCACGCCAGTATTCATTTGGCGTTAATATTTTGCCATTTACGTTTATCCCAAAAAGATGCTTTTCAAAATTGTAAAGGTCGGTTATGTGGACGGTATTATAATTGTAATTGGGGAATGCTTTCATATAATCAAAAACAATCCAGTACACTACAAAAATAGAGAAGCCCAAAATAAATTTGCGCGTGATTGACGACAGAAAAAACAAAAGATTAAAAATGCCGATTAAAAACAGCTGATCTGATTTAAAGCCCACCAAAAGGCACGAAATCAATAAATACGCAGCTGATATAAAAAAAACAACAACTACTTGTTTAAGCGTAGTTTTTGCGCCGGCGGCGGGAGCATCGGCCATATTACTTTTTGCTAAAATCGGAGCCAAAAATTTTGTCCCAAAACGGCGAGCTTACCCCATAACCTTTTGCCGGGTCCTGATAATGGTGTAGCATGTGATGCTGCTTTATTTTTTTCCAGATATTGCCCTTGAAATTAAAATGATGAATGGCGTAGTGCGAAATGTCATAAAAAAGATACCCTAAAATAAAGCCGGGGAAAAAGCCGAATATATTATGCGCAGGCAAAATAGCTTTAAATAAAAAGTAAAACAGGGTAGCCAGCGGAATACTTACCGACGGTGGTAATACCAACCGTTTGGCATCACTTGGATAATCGTGATGAACGCCATGAAAAATAAAATGCATCCGCATAGCCCAGGGCTTGTTGGGCGGCATGTAGTGGAAAACAAACCGGTGCATTATGTATTCAACCAACGTCCATACAAAAAGGCCAAGTACAAATAATTCGATATAAGTGATAATACCAATGGCATCAACAAAAAGCGCCTGGTAAGTGCTTAAAATAATTACAGGGATAAAAATATACAGCGGAACTGTCCAGTGAACTTTGGATAAGCCTTCTAAAAAGTCGCTTTTAAACATTCTCGCCGACTCCTGCGAATTGGAAACATAATTTTTTTTCATGGCCTGTCAGGTTTAAAATTGTCTGATAATTTCTCTGCCTGTTATTGTATTTTTAATTATTTGTACTGTAATTTATGGTAACAGCACATTTTTTTCAATTTTAATAAAGATTTGCTAAACAAAAAACGATTTTAAACAATTGTTACGAAGATATGATATTTTTCATCGCCATGCACAGGGTAATAAAAATATACAATATAGCGCTAATGCCAGCTTATCGGCTTATTTACCCTCGCCAAGCGCCCTTTTTGCATCAACCAATCTTTTGAACGCGGTGATATTTGTTAGTATTGCCACTCCAGCCAAAGGAATAGTAAATATTGACATGGTTTCGAACACGTGAAATCTAATACCCGGAATAAATAACTTATAGTCGCCGCCAATGTAAATTGATGCCAGACCGCATAACACAGCGCACAAGCCAATGGTTACTACCCGCTCGGGCCGTTGCATGAGGCCGCCTTTGCATTCAATCCCAAGGCCTTCGGCCCGGGCCCTCACATAGCTAACCATCATGGAACCTATTAAGGCAATAAACGCGAATATCGAACTTAAAAAATAATGATGCCCTACCAGGTAGTAGCAAATCCCTAAAAACATAATCAATTCGCTGTAACGGTCGAGAACAGAATCATACAGCGCCCCAAAGGTAGATTTCATGTTGCCTAATCTTGCTACCTGCCCGTCGAGCATGTCAAATAAGCCGGCAAATAATATTAATGCGCCGGCCCAGCCCACATACGACAGATCGCCGCGGTTGCCTTCTTCGGCGCCCAAAATGAATATAACGGCAACCCCCACATTAAGTACAAAGCCTATTGTGGTAACGATATTGGGTGTAAGCCCTATTTTTATAAAAACCTTAACTACCGGGTCAATCACCTTGTAAATGCCCAATTGTAAGTTTGTCCGTATAGATGTTTGCTGCTGCATTTATTATTTATCCTGCTATTAAAAATCAAATTGAACCAACGTCCGAATTCCCCATTTTGCAACTTCCGGATTATTTAAATAAGTAAACCTCCGCACCAGGTCAACACGCACAAATTTAAAAATGTTTTCGATACCAACACTCCCTTCTACGTATGGCGTTTTTCCAAGTGCATAGGTTATGGGCGCGCCCGTGGCTGTTACCGGGAACTGGTACAGGGCGGGGTGTAACGATGGGTTATTGCCGTTACTTAAACCTCCCCATATCCCTTTAAAAGAAGCGGTTTCGCGCCATTTTAACTTTTTAAGTAAAGGTATCTTGTTAAAGAAAAATCCATTAAAGTGCTGATCGATATCAATAGCTTCGTAATGATCGGCTACAAACTCCAGAAAGTTCATTAAGTTATAAGAGTATATATCGTAAGCGTAAGTTTGGTTTGCCCTGAAAATGTTGAGTAGCGGATAGGGTACCTGCCCATGCAATTGCCCGGCTTCCACCGTCACGTCCGACCAGCCCAATTGCGACAGATAGAAACGTTTGTCAATCCGCTCGTGCAGTTTTTGATAATTATATTCACCCCCAAAAATATTTTTTATGCCTGCGTCATAGTCCAGCGAGTAAACCGGGTTTTTACTTGGTACTTGTATGCGGTATATTTTACCCTGGTAAAATTGCTCGTTTGGTGCATACCTGAGTCCCATCGTAATATCAGCCGTGGTTAAACTGTGTATGGTTTGCGGCAAGCCATTGCTGTTTTGGTTGATAAAATACAACGATCCGGCGGGCGCCTGGTTTAAACGGCTAAGGCCGAAACTGTACGAAAAATGGTTTTGATATTCATGAACATAATCCAGGCGGTAGTTTAAATCGTAAAGATATTTATCACTTTCGCCGCGTTTAAATGAAAGCAGGAAATTATCCTCCTGCACAAACTGCAAAAGTGCCCCAGGGATATGCGTATCATATTGCGCGCTGGCCCTTATATAATTTTGAGGGAACTTATAAATCGATTTGTTATTTAACGAATACGTAGCGCTAAAAAAGCCTTTCCATTTTTCATCTTTAAAACCATAGGCGCCATAAGTTTCAAAGTAATACCTTTTGCTCAGTTCGGGTGTGGTACGGCCGCCGAGCCTGAATTTAAAACCTTCGACGGCGTTAAAGCTATAAAAAGCATTTGCCGGGCCTACTTCAAACCACTTAAAATCCTTATAACCGGCAAGTAAAACGGTAGCTATATCCAGGGTTCGCCTAAACGAAGGCATATTTCTCAGGCTGTCGGTGTTTTTATAAACTTTTGATTCGGCAGTTGTTAAAGTATCCAGGCGGTTCTGTTTCCAAAAGTCATCGCTTCTGTTCATAGCAGCTTCCGGTACAGCATCTTCCTGGTTACGGTAGGTGGTATCGGGTTGCGGCTTATTTACTGCATAGTTGCCATAAACAATTTCCCTGATGCCAAACAAACCCCCTTTCCGGTTTTGCGTTAAACCAAAATCGGCAATCGTAGTACTTTTGCTCAAATGGTAGCGGCCGTCCGGATTTTGTTCAAACTCAAGATTAACATTCATTGAGTTAACAAAATTCAGGTTGATATTCTTGTTGATCGTCAAATCTGCCTTTTCAACAGCATAATTTCCATCAAGCGTTATATATATTTTGCCTACAAAAAGCACATCCGCAGTATTGCGTGGCGTAAAGCTTAACTCAACCAGCTTTTGGTTGTTCACTACTACAGTGTCGGTGATGAAAAACTTGTAAAAAGTGGGGGCAGAGTTGGCTATGGGGCTCAAAAAGTTGGTGGTCATTAAAAATACCACGTTTGAGTAAATATCTACCTTGTAATACAGGTGTTTAAAATAAAAAGTTAAACCCTGGTTATCTACCGCTCCGCCAAAGTTTACCGTTTTTTGCCCCAGTGTTATTGTTTTTTCTTTTTCCGGCTCTTTGCGATAGTAGTATTGCGTCAGTTTTTCATCAAGGAAGATGGGTAATAATGATTTACCGGGGATAGTTGTACTATCGCGGTTATCAATTACGAATTTATATTTGCGGAAGAACTTCTTGTCGGATAAAGTACTGGACACATTGGCAATGGAAAACTGCATTTTGTCATATTCCTTGTATTCAACATAAGGGTAACTGGTGGGGCGGTTTTTTTCCTTGTTTTCGATAACCTTCCGGATGAGCTCAACAGCAGGATTGTCCTTATTGCGGTATTTTGGTTTTTTTCCGGAAAGTACCTTAACCTCTTCTAACTGATTGGCTACAGGTATCATCCTCACGTTTATAACCTGCGCTGTACCAACTTTAAGGGTAAAAACAGCATCCTTGTAACCCAAAAATGATACTTTTAATTGTGTAACAGGTTTAGCGGTAGTCAGGTTGTAGCGGCCGTCATTATCGGTATTTGCGCCGATAGTGGTGCCGGTAAAAGCTACCGTAACAAATGGTAGAGGCTTTTTTGTAACCGCATCAGTAACGGTACCGGTCACAATAGTATTTTGTGCAAGTATTACGGACGCGGGAAGTATTAAGAAGCAAATTAAGAAGAACTTCTTACAGATATTTTTAAAATCCATTTATCTAAACAAATATGCAAACACAAATCATTGGGTTACCTACGTAATTACTAAGTAAGACGAACGAGCTTTGCTAATTATTTATTGCCGGAGAAAAAAATATTAACATCAACCCCATGATTTTGTATTAAGCAACTATTTTAAACCATCAATTTATTTGCCGCACAAGCAAATTTTAACGAACGTAACTCGGCCCTCTGGAAGATAAATTTACCGCCTTCAGGTCGTCCCAATACAGCACTAATGAGCGGCAAAGGTAATTAAAAACCTTATAGACTTGTGTGGTCAAAAAGTCAAATATCCTTGTGTAGGGCAACCATGAAAATAGATCACATTTGTGCCGGTTAAAATAGTTTGAACCATAAAACGATTTGTAACAGTATGTTAGTGTACACACCGGCCAACACATCGTCCATCATTATTCCCCATCCGGCGGGCAATAATTCCATTTTACGTACGTAAAGGGGTTTAACTATATCGAAGAACCTGAATAAAATGAATGCACATAACACATATGTTACATTAACAGGTAAAAAAAGGAGACTAATACACATTCCGGAGACCTCATCGATAACCACCTTGGATGGGTCTTTACCCCAAACGGACTCAACTATTGACGAGGACCAAACACCAATCAAAGTTATTAGTGCAGTAACCACGAGTGAAATAGCCAAAGGAGGAGTGGAGCCTGACCACGCCAGATACCAGCATACACCACATACGGCGGCAGCAATTGAGCCAGCTCCTTTGATAAAGCCGATACCGAAGACGGAGGAATATAATTTGTGAAATAACATTTAGTTGATTGGTTGATTGAGTTGGATTAAGTTGATTGAGTTTTTAAGCAATATTAACCGCTTACCCAATCAACTTAATCAACCACTCAACTTATTCTACAGCACATCAACCAGTTCCTGGTAGTAATCTAACCCCAGGTGGGTGATCAGATCTTCGCCCATCAAGTGGCGCAGTGTATTCTGTAGTTTTATCAGTTGTTTAAAAATATCATTTTCAGGGTGAAGTCCTGCTGCGGTTTGCGGCGATTTGAGGTAAAATGACAACCACTCCTGTATGCCACTCATACCGGCACGTTTGGCAAGGTCGCTAAACAAAGCAAGGTCAAGCGCAATAGGGGCAGCCAGGATTGAATCGCGGCACAGAAAATTAATTTTGATCTGCATTTTGTAGCCTAACCAGCCAAAAATGTCAATATTGTCCCAGCTTTCTTTGTTATCACCATGTGGCGGGTAGTAGTCAATACGGATTTTGTGGTACAAGTCTCCGTACAATTCGGGATTAGCATCAGGCCTTAAAATATCTTCTAAAACGCCCAGTTTCGAAACTTCCTTGGTTTTAAAGTTGTCAGGATCATCCAACACCAGGCCATCGCGGTTACCTAATATATTTGTAGAGAACCATCCCTTAACACCCAATGACCTTGCAGCCAAACCGGGCGCCAAAATGGTTTTCATTAAAGTTTGACCGGTTTTAAAGTCTTTACCCGCAATTGGCGTTTCGGTTAACTTAGCCAGCTCAATCATCGCCGGAATATCAACTGTTAAATTGGGCGCACCATTTGCAAACGGAATACCAAGTTTTAAAGCGGCGTAAGCGTAGATCATGCTTGGCGATATGCGTTTATCGTCATCAAGCAAAGCTTGTTCAAACTTCTCGAGGCTTTGGTGAATATCGGATGCTTCGTAATAAATCTCGGTACTTCCGCACCATATCAAAACTATACGATCGCAGCCATGGTCTTCTTTAAAGTTTAAAATATCGTCCATAACCGCCTGCGCCATCTCATAGCGGGTACCTTCTTTCACGTTGGTAGCTACCAGGTTTTTTGCATAGTTTTTATCAAAAGCAGCCTTCATAGGGACTACCACTTCCAGTTCGGCTTTCACGGCATTTAACAAACCTGGTTCAAGCACTTTAGCTTTCATGGCGGCCTCATACACGTTATCCGAGTAAACATCCCATCCACCAAAAACTATATCATCCAGCTTAGCCAGCGGAACAAAATCTTTTACTTTTGGAAACCGGTTTTCCGTCCTTTTACCCAAACGGATATTTCCCATTTGCGTAAGTGAGCCAATTGGCTGCGATATTCCTTTTTTTACAGCTTCAACGCCGGCAATAAGTGTAGTGGCAACAGCACCTAAACCCGGTATTAAAATTCCGAGTTTCCCGTCCGCAGGTCTAACATTTGTTTTCATGTTTCGTATTGTGTATTAATGTAATTTGTTATAGCCATTTATTTGTTTTGTACCATTTAACAGATTCGGCTACACCGGCTTTCAAGTCATATTCAGGATGAAAACCCAGCTCGGCTTTTGCCTTATCTATCGTACAAAACCAATTAATGGCCATCAGTTCATTCAGCTTCTCCACATTTAATGTGGATGCTTTATTGCTCAAAGAACAGTATTTTTCGGAAAAGTAGGCTATAAATTTCACAAAGTTTACAGGTAAATGAAATATTACAGTACGTTTATTTAACGCGGTCTTAATATTTGCGCCTAATTGGTATCTGTCGTAACCCCGGCCATCGGATATATTATAGGTACTTTGATGGCCTGCAAAAAGTGCTTTAATGGCCACCCTTGCCAGGTCTGTTACATATAAAAAACTAAAATTTTGATCGGTACGCCCAATATATGGCTCAATGCCGCGGGCTACCTGCTGAAAGAATATGAAAATATCCTTATCGCGCGGGCCGTAAACCCCTGTTGGCCTTAAAATGTTATAGTTTAATGATGTAAACGCTTTTAACTTTTCCTCGGCCATCAGTTTACTTTTCCCATAAGCAGTAACCGGATTCGGGGTAGTTTGTTCGGTTATAACGCCGTTTAAATTATTCAGGGGGCCAACTGCAGCCAAACTGCCCAATAAAACAAATTTTTTTAATCCGATGCCGCTTTCAATGGCAGCCAAGGCCAGGTTATGGGTATAGCCTGCATTTATATCATTGTATTCCTGCTGCGACCGCGCCTTGGTTACGCCTGCCGCATGTATAATATAGGTGTATTTATTTTCAAGGAATTCCTTTTTCAATGCTTCAACATCAGTAAAGTCGGGGTAGGTGTATCTGATGGGGAAATTCTTTAAATGATCAACCCGGCTGCTCTTCCTGATGGCTATGTAAACATCGAGGTTGTTTTTTAGCGCTTCCTCAATTAAATGGTATCCTATAAATCCGCTGGCGCCGGTTATTAAAACCCGCTCTCTCATATCGCTTTTTCGTAAAGCCTGTATTTTTTATACGGATCGCCTTTTATGGCGATGATTGCTTCGTTAATCAGGGTATTATTTTCCAATGTCCATCCCGCTTCAGCATGCTTAAGGCCTTTGCGTTTATATTCCTTTATGATAGTGCCATACAAACAAGCCTCAATGCCCATTTTACGATAACCATCAATAACGCCAAGCGCATATATCCGCAGACTTTGGATCTTGTTTTTATTCATCAGTATTTTAAAAATACCCGTAGGTAGCAAACGCCCCCTTGGTACTTTTTGCAACACCTCATTAAAATTGGGCAGAGCCAGGCCAAATGCAACAATTTTTCCGTTTTGCTCTGCAACCAAAGCAAAATCAGGATCGAGTATCAGCTTAAGATCTTTGGCAAGGTATTCAAACTCTTCGTCGGTGAGTGGCACAAACCCGGTATTTTGGTCCCAGGCTGTATTATAAACCTCGCGGAGTTTAGCGGTCTCTTCCTTGAAATTTTTCAGATTAACTTTACGGATAACGATGTTGTTGCGTTTTAAACGCTCCTGTAAAGCATTCAACAGCCTTACCGATTTATCATCATAACCGCCTCCCACCCAATGCCAGGCAATCAGATCCACCTGTTTGGCAAAACCGGCATTTTCAACCAGTTGGATATAATAAGGGGCGTTGTATGTTTGTAATAAAAACGGCGGACTGTCAAACCCCTCAACCAACAAACCACAGGCCTCGTTAGTTGAAAAGTTTGTTGGGCCGATGAACTTTTGATCGACACCTTTACCCTTTAACCATTTGGCGGCAACATCAAAAAGCATATTGGCGGTTTCCTGGTCATCAATACAATCAAAAAATCCCCAGAAGCCATCATTAACCTTATTAAATTCGTTATGGGCGTTATTTAAAATGGCTGCAATACGGCCAACAATTTTGTCGCCATCATAAGCCAGGAACATTTGCAACGAATTGTGTTTGTGAAAGGGGTGCTTGGTTAACAGATCCCGTTGGGCTATAAATAATTCGGGTACGTAGTTTGGATCGCCTTTATAAAGATCATGGGGAAAATCAATAAATGCCGTCAGCTCTTTTTTTGAATTGGCCGTAACAATCTTTTTCATGCTGTGGAATACTTTATATTTTGTGTTTGCAAAACTGTAAACATTAAATGCAGCAAATTTGCTGCATTTAATGTTTGTTTATACTAAAATTATGTGGTGCATATGCCTGTAGGCACAGCAGGTTTATATCTTTTCTTTTATCGACGTAACACCAACCTCTTTAAAGGTTTTTGCAATTTTTTCCACTGCTTCGTCAATCTGATCGAAAGTGTGCGTAGCCATCAGTGAAAAACGCAGTAACGATGAGTCCGAAGGGACTGCAGGCGATACAACCGGGTTAACAAATACACCTGCATCCTGCAAATGTTTGGTAACCAGGAAAGTCTTTTCGTTATCACGAACATATATAGGCAATATCGGGCTTTCGGTAGGGCCCAGGTCAAAACCTTCTTCAAGCAACAACTTCATGGCATAATTGGTATTATCCCATAATTTGGCTATTCTTTCAGGTTCTGATTCTATAATATCCAAAGCAGCAATAACGCTGGCAACAGAGCCCGGAGGCATACTTGCGCTGAATATTAATGAACGTGCACGATGCTTAAGGAAATCGATAGTGTCTTTATCGGCTGCGATAAATCCGCCTAACGAAGCAAGCGACTTGCTGAACGTGCCCATAATCAGGTCCACCTCATCAGTCAGGTTAAAATGCGAAGCAGTACCTGCACCTTTATGACCAATAACACCCAAACTATGCGCATCATCAATCATGATGTTAGCGCCAAACTTATCAGCTATTTTTACAATTTCCGGCAGTTTAACAATATCACCTTCCATACTGAAGATACCGTCGACAGCAATCAGTTTTACAGCTTCCTCGGGCAAAATGCTCAATTTACGCTGCAAGTCCTCCATATCATTATGGGAATATTTGATCACCTTCGAAAAGGATAACCTGCTACCATCTATGATGCAAGCATGGTCGTATTCGTCCAATATAATATAATCATTACGGCCGGTTATGCTGGATAGTACTCCAAGATTAACCTGGTAGCCTGTGCTAAAAAGAACAGTTGCCTCTTTGCCCACATAAGTGGCCAGCCTGTTTTCAAGTTCGATATGAATATCGAGCGTTCCGTTTAAAAAACGAGAACCCGCACAACCTGTTCCATATTTGTCAATCGCTTTTTTCGAAGCTTCTTTAATTTTAGGATGATTTGTCAATCCCAGGTAGGAATTTGAGCCAAACATCAAAACTCTTTTACCATCTATAATTACCTCAGTGTCCTGAGCAGACTCAATAGGCCTGAAATAGGGATATAACCCCTGTTCCCGCAGCATATTTGCTATCTGGAACTCGGCGATTTTCCCATGTAGTTTTTTAACCATGTATTAACCCAGCTTTAATTTTTTGTAAAAATACCATGAATTAGGTTATAACTTATTATTTAGTGTGTAATTTTTTTCAAACTACTTAAAAAAGCAAAATTGCTCTCATTAGGCAAATTAATTAAATTTTTTGTTTAATAAGGCATAGAATTTTTCATTTTTTTCTCAAAGGCGCAAAAAACGGCTGTAATCATAGTTTTTTGACACACTTGCGTAAAAATTTTGTTTCTGGTTTTATTTGCGTTATAAATATAACATATTCGCAATTGCTAAGAAACTTTTTTTTAAATACTGCCCACTCATATAGGCGATAAATCTGTTTGATAGCAGGCTGGTTGTTCAATAATATGAAAAGATTGATATTTTTTTGCCTCGCGAATTTAACATTGAGTTTACCTGGTGTTGTTTTTGCACAGTCGACCACGGATACCGTAGTTACCTTAAAACAATGCGTCACCTTCGCATTACGCAACCAGCCACAAGTGCGCCAGGCCGGCATTGATGAGCAGATAAACGAAAAAAATATAAGGATAGGCCTGGCCGACTGGCTGCCGCAAATTAGTTCGACCGATATTTATCAGCATTACTTTAAGGGATCTCCCGCCGCTGCAGCTGCCGATCCTGCTGCCCTGGCTACCGGCGAGAACCTGTCGGAATACTCCGCGCTGGGCTTACAGGCTAACCAGGTTATTTATAATAATGATGTATTGCAGGCCGCCAAAGCTGCCAAATATTCAAGAAAATATTATAAGGAGAACACGGTAAGTAGCCAGATAAACGTTGTGGCCGATGTTAGCAAAGCCTTTTTTGATGTCTTGTTATCGCAAAAGCAACTGGATATATTAAATGAGGATATCATCAGGTTGCAACGCAGCCTTAAAGATGCTAAGAACAAATACGACGCAGGCGTAGTTGACAAGACGGATTATAAGCAGGCGACCATCTCTCTAAATAATTCATTGGCCACCCGTAAACAAACTGCCGAGGCTATTAAAAGTAAAATAGCTTACCTGAAACAAATTATGGGTATTGGCAGCGGGAAAAACCTTGTGTTGCAATACGATAGTACCACATATCAGCAGGAAATTGCTATTGACACGCTGCAACAGCCTGATGTTAATAACCGGATTGAGTACCGTTTGCTGCAAACACAAAAGGGCCTCGATAATGTAAACGTAAACTATTATAAATGGGGCTTCCTGCCATCATTAACGGCGCAGGGGAGTTATAATTTGTATTACCTGAGCAACCGGTTTTCCAACCTCTATAATACATCTATCCCAAATGCCTACGCCGGGCTAACGTTAACGCTGCCTATTTTTACCGGTACAAAACGTTTGCAAAATTTAAGCAAAGCACGTTTGCAGGTTGACAGGGTAGACCTCGACCTGGAAAATACAGCAAATACAATTAATACCGAGTATGTGCAGGCATTGGCCGGTTATAAAAGCAATTACACCAGCTACACTTTGTTAAGGCAGAATGTTGACCTGGCCAAAGATGTTTACAAGGTAGTGAGCCTGCAATATCGCGAAGGGGTTAAAACCTACCTGGATGTAATTGTAGCGCAATCGGATTTGCGCACTGCCGAATTGAATTATTATAATGCCTTGTTCCAGCTTTTGTCAAGCAAAATTGACCTGGAAAAAGCATTAGGTATATTAAATGTCCCATAATTTGAATATGAAAGCAAAAAACATACTTTTTTCCGGATCGCTTGTCGTTTTAGCCCTGGCTTCCTGCCAGGATGCCAAAAAAAAGGCGGCCCCGCTGCCGCCGACACCGGTATATATTGCCTCGGCAAAAGTAGCGGATGCTGTTTATTACGATCAATTCCAGGGTGCAGTAGTCGCCCTTAATTCGGTTGAGTTGCGCAGCGAAGTATCAGGCTTCATCACCGGCATATTTTTTAAGGAAGGCGATGTGGTACAGAAAGGTAAAGAGCTTTATGAAATTGACCGGCGGAAATATGAAGCAGCCTATCAGCAGGCAGAAGCTAATTTGCTGAGTGCCCAGGCAAACCTGTTGAAAGCCCAAAAAGATATTGACCGCTATACCATGCTGCTCAAAAATGATGCGATTGCCACCCAGACAGTCGACCAGGCACAGGCAGCGTTTGAAACAGCCAAAAGCCAGGTAGCCGTGGCAAAAGCGGGGGTTTTATCAGCCAAAACAGATTTGTCGTACTCGCTCATCACTGCGCCGTTTACCGGCCGCATAGGTATATCCCAAGTTAGGCTTGGTGCACAAGTGTCGCCGGGGACTACCTTATTAAATACGATTTCGAGTGAGGACCCGATAGGGGTTGATGTGGTGATAAATGAAGAAGATATCAGCCGGTTTTATGCCCTGCAAAAAAGCAGTACCGATTCAACCTTTAAACTGCAATTGTCGGATGGTACCGATTATAACCGCCCCGGTAAGGTTTTGGCGGTTGACAGGGGAGTAGCAAGCGGTACAGGAACTATAAAAGTGAGGGTGCAGTTTCCAAACCAGGGTGATGCGCTTAAGGACGGAATGAACTGTGTGCTAAAGGTGCTGAATAATCAGTCAGGCCAGCGGGTGCAAATACCTTACAAGGCAATAACCGAGCAAATGGGCGAGTTTTTTGTATTTGTTTCGCAGGATACCATTGCCAAACAGCATAAGGTAAAGTTAGGGCCGCGCATTGGATCGGATGTGGTGATCATGTCGGGTATTGAAGCCGGGGATAAGATTATAACCGATGGTTTTCAACGACTGCGTGATGGCGGTAAGATCACTTTGGGCAAACCGGTAAAAGCGGGCGCTGCCAAAGCCAGGCCATAATTTTTTGCCACGGAACAAGGAACAGGTTTATTTCTTAGAAAAAAAAACGAATGATTGCAGATACTTTTATACGAAGGCCGGTAACGGCGATAGTTATTTCCATCGTAATTGTGGTGGTTGGGCTATTGGCTATCTTCAGCCTGCCGATTGGGCAATACCCCGAAATTACCCCGCCTACGGTTACTATAACAGGCACCTATAGTGGCGCTGATGCAGTAACGGTTGAACAAACGGTAGCCACACCAATCGAGGTGCAGGTTAACGGTACACCCGGCATGACGTACCTGCAAAGCAACAGCACCAGTAACGGTCAGATGACTATTACGGCGAATTTTGAAGTAGGTACCGATATTAATATTGCAGCGCTCGACGTGCAAACCAGGGTGGGCATTGCGACCCCGGCCATTCCGCAGGATGTTCAGCGCCTGGGTATCGTGGTGCGTAAACGTAACCCAAGTATATTAATGCTGGTAGCCATGTTTGCCCCTAAAGGCGGTCATGATGTTACCTTTATGGATAACTACACCAACGTAGTGGTTAAGGATGCTCTATCGCGGACTAAGGGCGTGGGTGATGTTATTTCGCGTGCGGATGATTTTAGTATGCGAATTTGGCTGAAACCGGATAAACTGGCTGCACTGGGAATGACCGCCGCAGATGTAATCGCCGCTTTAAATGAACAAAATGCCCAGGTGGCAGCAGGTGTTGTTGGCGTGCCGCCGCAGGAAAAAGCGCAGCCCTTTGAATACACCGTTCTGGTAAAAGGAAGGTTATCAACTCCCGCCGAATTTGATAATGTGATTGTAAAAACCACGCCGGGCAACGGCGCTGTTGTGCATTTAAAGGATGTTGGCCGGGTTGAATTGGGTAAATTCAACTATGCAGGTAATTCATTTGTTGATGGTAAAAGAGCATCGTACCTGCTGATATACCAGGCCCCAAACAGCAACGCACTGGAAACTGCCGACAATGTTTATGCTACCATGAACGAACTCAAAAAGAGCTTCCCCGAAGATGTGGCGTATGTGGTTCCGTTTGAATCTATCACCGTTGTAAGGGTATCAGTAGGCGAGGTGGTTAAAACGTTGGTTATCGCGCTCGTGCTGGTTATACTTGTGGTATTCCTGTTTTTGCAAAGCTGGCGTACTACACTCATCCCGGTTTTGGCGATACCGGTTTCTATTATCGGGACGTTTATCTTTTTTATACCGCTGCATTTTACCATCAACACCCTAACCTTATTTGGTTTTGTGCTGGCGATAGGTATTGTGGTGGATGATGCCATTGTGGTGGTTGAATCCGTACAGCATTATATGGACCAGGAGGGTATGTCGCCCAAAGATGCAACCATTAACGCCATGCGCGATATTTCGGCGCCGGTAATTGCCATTGCCCTTATTTTGGCTGCGGTGTTTGTGCCGGTTGGTTTTATCCCCGGCATTGTGGGCAGGCTTTACCAGCAATTTGCCATCACTATTGCCATATCGGTACTAATATCAGCTTTTGTGGCCTTATCCCTAACGCCTGCGCTTTGTACCTTAATCCTTCGTCCGCATAAGTTGGATGAAAAATCAAAAGGGCTCGATAAGTTTTTCTTTAAATTTAATAGTTGGTTCGGGCGCTTAACCGGCAGGTATCGCAATGGCGTTGATAAAAGCATCAAGCACTCCAAATTTATCATCATTATACTGGTTTGTATTATTGCCGGTACGGTGATCTTATTTAAAAATAAGCCAACAGGCTTTATCCCGCTGGAAGACGACGGTCGTATTTACATCACCTATGACCTGCCCGAAGCATCATCAACCCAAAGAACTGTTGGTGTTTTGCACCAGATGATGGCAACGCTTGACAGCGTACCCGGCATATTGCATTATGCTGCGCTGGGTGGCTTAAACGCGGTAAGTTTTGCCAGTAAATCAAACAGCGCTACCATATTTGTGCAGCTAAAACCATGGGACGAACGCACCGACAAAAAACTGGGAATTGATTCCATCGTCTCCAATCTCCGTAAAAAGCTGGCGCGCTATCGCGAAGCCAGCGTAACCGTAATACAGCCCCCGGCAATCCCCGGTTTGGGCAGCACCGGTGGTTTCTCGTTTATCCTGGAAGAAAAGCAAGCCGGCGGCGATGTTAAAGTTTTTGAAAAGACATTACGAAGCTTTTTAGATACGATAAGAAAGCGCCGCGAAATTGGCAACGCCTTTTCGTTTTTTACCGCCAGTACGCCGGCTTACCAGTTAACAATCGACCGGGAGAAGGCTAAAAAACTGGGTGTATCCATTAATGATATAAATGCCGCACTGCAAACGTATATGGGTAGCAGTTATGTAAACGACCTTACCCTTTACGGCCGCACGTTCCACGTACTGGCGCAGGCCGACACCAATTATCGCACCAAGATTGAAGACATTGGCCAGTACTTTGTCCGTAACTCCGCCGGCGCCATGGTGCCTTTAAGTACGCTGACATCCTATAAACTGATAGAAAACTCGCCGCTCATATCGCACTATAACCTATTCCGCTCCGCGGAGATTGACGGCAGCCAGGCCGCAGGATACAGCAGTGGCGATGCTTTAAAAGCTTTGCAGGAAGTAGCCAACGGCACCCTGCCGCAGGGCTTCGGCTACGAATTCTCGGGCCTGAGCCGCGAGGAAATTTTATCGGGATCAAGTACGGTTTACATCTTTATGCTGTCTATCGGTTTTGTGTTCCTGTTTTTGGCGGCTTTGTATGAGAGCTGGTCGGTGCCGTTTTCGGTATTGCTGGCGGTTCCGCTGGGTGCATTCGGGGCTATTTTGTTCCTCACCTTCCAGAAAGGCATAGCCGATAATATTTATGCTCAAATTGGTTTGATAACCCTGATAGGTTTGGCGGCTAAAAACGCCATCCTGATAGTAGAGTTTGCCAAAGAGCGTGTGGATAGGGGCATGGAGTTGGAGAAATCCGTCCTCGAAGCTGTAAAACTGCGTTTGCGGCCCATCCTAATGACCTCGCTGGCCTTTATATTTGGCGTATTGCCGCTTGTTTTTGCAACCGGCGCCGGCGCCCAGGCCCGGCAAACCATCGGCTGGACGGTATTTGGCGGCATGCTTGCAGCTACGTCCTTAGCTATATTTATTGTGCCGGTACTGTTTTTTGTGATCACCCGCTTTGCCTACGGTAAAGAAAAACTGGCCGAACTGCAGAAGAACTACGTGGTGGATCCGACACACGATCTGGACGAATAAAATTGAAAACCTTTTTCTAGCAGATTAAGCCGGGGGATGATTTTTGTTACTTTGATTGAAATTGCTTGTTCATTTGTTCACGTGTTCACGCAACTCAAAATCATTTTTTGCACTAATCGCTGATTTATAGCATATTGCGATTTCTTGTTCACGCGAAAAATTGCGTTTACTGACAGAATAGTGTCACCATTTTGGTGATTTTTGGTTTTTATCTTTGCGGGAAGTTTTTCATTGGTTTGACTGTCGGTTTGCGGGCTACGGGTCAGTTGAGGAGAATCCCAGATTACAAATCTGCCGCTATTATAGTCCGGGATGGAACATCCGGACTAACGGAAATAAGGGCTCTGCACTTAAATATAGACCGTAAGTTAAACATATGTTGGGCTTACGGTTTTTTTGTTATGGAAAATATTAAGTTTATTTGAAGAAATAAAGCTTGTTAATTGATGTTTGCATTTGAGGGAAATTTTGAAGAATACAGGGACCAATGTGTAGCAGACGTCGCATCGTTACAACCCGAGTTTATAAAGTTGTACGATATTGATAGTTATGAGAATTGGTTCTATGACCATGGTATAGGTGCCTTTCATTTCAAATCAGATAACGGAAGAAATCTTTATTTTAAATACGTTGATGTAGGATCGTATTCGACAAAAGCCAACACATGGAACTGGTCATGGGATAATAAAACGACACCGAAACATGTTAGCCGCGCTCTTGAAAAAGTAAAAGCTTTTGGAGCGACACACCACTTCGACCAATTAACCAAAGGACTATTTGAGGGTGATGAGTATACTGGCTGGGAAATGACTGCAATTTCTGCAAAGTTGTTAAATGCGATTGGTACATATCGAATTCCACAGGAACATCTATTCATTTATTTCGTTTTTACAAACGAATTAACAGACCAGGAATATAACGGGTTGAAAGATAAATATGCCGATTGTGATAAACATATTTCGGATAGAGTCGCGTTTGTTTGTCAGCATTTGGTTAATAATGATTCCATCGGCTTCCACGAGGCCTTTGATTCTGACCCAGACATTGAGCCCGACGATGATCACCAGGCATGGTGCGATGAATGTGAAAAAGTAAGGCTAAAGCACGGAGAGTGGACCGACGATGCAATGGCTTATGCAAACATTAAAGTCGTTTGCAACCAATGTTACTTTGAGATTAAGGAAAGGAATCAAAAAGGTGATTGAAGATATTTCTAATAACTTATCCTGATCAGGGGCAACTGTTGGCGTTTGGCGGCAATCGGGTTCGGTTGACTTTTTTAGGCCGATAGCCCATTTTACGCAGAATTTTTGTTCGCGTGTTCGCGTTTTTTCACGCGCACGCTTTTTTTAACATATTGATTGTTAGGTTTTTACGACATTCTGTTCGCGCGAACAATTGCGTTTACTGACAGAATGGTGTCACCATTTTGGTGATTTTTGGTTTTTATCTTTGCGGAAAGGTTTCGTTGAATTTGATTGTCGATTTTGGGCATGTGGGCTGCAGCGAGGGGATGATCACTAGGTACTACAGAGACAGTGCTGCACGGACAAATAATATATTTACATATATTTTTCTACAAATCCCTAACGCACTATTGATTATATTTATTTTCTTAATTATATTTATCGACACAACCTTATCGTTTAAATAATCCATGAAAAGTAAAGCGTTTACTGCCCTTAAAATCTGGCTGGTCGACAACTTTAAAAAATATCCGCAAATTACTTTTAATGCGCTATTTTTTGGCGGAATTACGCTGTTGCTTGTTGTCATTTATATATCACTTTACAAAGGCAATGCTTCAAACGAAACTTATATAAAAAGAAAAATAAATGCCTTAAAAGACCAAGACCGGCTAGATACATTGTTGAAACTAATTGATGGCGACCAGATTAGATTTCGCGACTTCCCTTATATCAATACTTACACTGTATCAATTAAGGCAAACAAAAAAGAAAATCTGGATAGTTATACGTATATCGCTACCTATGTATCGACGGCGAACTTTTCATTCGTAGGAATTTCTTCAAATAAATTTCTTTATAAAAACGCACAAGGAGAATGGGAGCTTGACTCACTCGATAATGGGAAGTTGAATTACCGGTCATTCCAGGATGGTGTTCAATATAATACCACTCAACTTGTTGCTCCTCTAAGTAATTCAAAGAATGATCTGAAATATCTGGTTATTGATGGGTTTAAATTTAGAACAATAAAAGTTGAATTGCCTGATAGTTTGAAAAATAAAACATTTCGCGAATTGTCGCACTCACCGACGGCTGGCAGGTTGTATATATTAGGCGCAAACACAGAATTTGATGTTGAAGATCTTGAATATGATGAAGGGCCGATATCATCTACAAACAGGCCTGAATTAAACAGCAAACTGAATTTGTACAGCGTACAAATTAACTCCGACTTCCCAAAATTAGTATGGCATTTAAAAATTGGAAATTCATTTTTTTCCCCATTTGTCAATCGTCTCAACCTTTACTACATAAGTCCAAATACTGGAAAAGATTCTTTGCTAAAAAAGGGTGGCTACAGTGTTTTAGTGTTTCAAAACAAGTTGCTTCCGTCTCTCGTAGCATTACCTGGACAGCATCAGTATAAAAATTCTATAAATGATTATATGAGTATAGGCAACGAGGCATATTTTATTACTACTCAAAAAGATTCAGTAACATTAAGATCTTTATCAGGTTACAGGAAGTCGGTTGCACCGATCACGTATAGTTTTAAGCCAGGGAAAAGTACGGAGAGTATTCAGAGTTTGACTAAGGATATCTATGGCAACAACGTCTGGTTCTTTTTAGGTTATGGTCTACAAGACAGCACAGAAGTAGGTAAGCTAACGATTGCTAATGGCGACAAGCCAACCTACAGCGACAAACAAATTTTTACAACGTTTTCAAAACGAAGCATCAGCAAAGATAGGGTGACATTTTTTTCGACTAATGAAGACAAAAAGACCTTTGTCAGCACAGACGGAAAGAATGTTTTTTATCCCTCGTCGAGTGATACCGGTTTTCTCTTGAAAGTGAAGCGAGCACTGTTGTATGTTCCGCAATATGATTTAGATGCAAATGAATATGTAGCCGATTATGGCAACGGATTAGCGTTGGTGCGCATCATAAAAAACAATAATAAATATGAATATCATTTTATAGGGAATATTGCCTGGCCAAAGGATTTTTTGAGTGTTGACCAAAGCATCGATGTTTTTTATATCATAATCCTGATAGCATTTTGCGGAACAGCTTATGTAATATTCTATTTTATTTGCCGCAGTTATTTTAACTCGGAACGACGAATTGTTGACTATAGTAGTCAAAGTGTATTCATGCATCTGCCGCTTTTAAAAACAAAAGTGCAAATGATAGAAAGCGATATGAACCAGTTAAAGTTACGGTCGGATTACATGTTAGCTTTAGGTATGTTTTTCGGTGTTGGCGGTGTACTGGCTTCGATTGTTACTTTTCAAATAACAGAGGCAACAATTGGAAATTCCTGGACGAACCCGCATACATTTTTAGGTATTTTCCGACCAGTGATATTGCTCGTTTTTATTGAAACTTTTACTTTTTACTTTTTAAAACAATACCGTATCATTTTTAACGAGTATAAGCGTTTTTATTCTGCCTTTTTAAATATGTGTGGTTATTTCAATATAATAGAATTGCAAAAGGTGAATGATGGCGACATCAGTGGCGATACAAAGAAAACAATTCTTGACAAGCTTCGCGACGAAAACATGGCGCTGCATGAAAATAACACGCTGAAGCAGGTAGATGAGTTCGATCACGATTCCATGCTTAAGCTTATAGAAGCAATGGATAAATTCAAAAAATAGATAAAGGAATTATAATAATGAAGTATCGTTTCAGGCGCGAGTGTGTAGCGCA
>Ga0206898_10097_pt1 | contig 26624 bp, 24 predicted proteins | sample Alteio_BWOrgHeat_50_FD_153237 | JGI IMG/M metagenome (GOLD analysis project Ga0206898, IMG submission 153237) | Enriched cells from forest soil in Barre Woods Harvard Forest LTER site, Petersham, Massachusetts, United States -... | ecosystem: Environmental > Terrestrial > Soil > Temperate forest >...
CCACCGCCCAATATGTAGTTGGCTAACAAAGCCGGGAAATAATCCGGATCATTCATTTTAAGATTAACCAGGTTGATTACGTTAATTTCGGACTGCACAGCTGTAGGTACGTCAACCACGTCAATTTCTAACTTGGCGGGGTTAGCAACCTGTGGGTTGTTCTCCAATGATAGTGGCGCGCCTTTCCATGAGCCCAATACTTCGGTTGCCAAAGTTTTTGCCTCAGCAGGCGTAATATCACCGGTGATGGTTAAGTACCCGCGCGATGGCGTAACATATTTGGCATAAAAATCTTTAACATCCTGTAGTGTTAAGTTTTGAATCGATTCTTCGGTTTCAAACTCACCATTGGGGTTGTTTTTGCCGTAAGTAAGCGCATTGGTTACCCTTGCCGCAATTGCCTTAGCATTTTTAGCCTGCGATTTTAAACCCGTCAAGTCCTGCGATTTTAGTTTATCAAAAGATTCCTGCGTAAATGCCGGCTCTTTTAACCCTTGCCCCATCAACTCAAATGCACTTTTAAAGTAACGGGTTAAAGCCGAAGCAAAACCGCCCGACGAGCTAAGGTTTACTTTGGCGCCCATCTTATCAACGGCTTCATCAAATTGTGCCTTCGTCATGGTTTTGGTGCCTTCATTAAGCATGCTGCCCATAATATCGAGTACGCCGGCCTTGCTGCCCTCGCTAACCGAGCCTGCATCAATGGTATAACTCGCCGTTATTTTTGGCAGGCGATGATCTTCGACCACCAAAACGGTAATACCGTTGGCTAATTTAAAAGTAGCCGGATCTTTTATGCTTATTACCGGTGCCGGACCCGGGGCGGGTTGATGACTGCGGTCAACTGTTTGTGCCTGTGTGTATTGAATTAACAATGTCCCGGCAGCTATCAATATAAATTTCTTCATGATGTTTTTTCGTAATGGGTTTATTATTTAGCTTTAGCCTTACCGGGTAAATAATATAATACCAGGCGCTGATTAGCATCCAGGTATTTTTTTGCTGCATTCCTGATGTCTTCCCGGGTGATGGTTTTATATACCGCCAGTTCCTCGTTCAGTTCGTTGGTATGCTTATGGTAAAAGGTATAGCCATCGGCCAGGTGTTCGGCAATGCCTATTTGGCGACTGTTGGCATTGACATAATTATCCTCCATCTGGTTTTCCAGTTTGTCATAATCTTCCTGGCTTATCAGGTCGGTTTGCAGCTTAACAATTTCGTCGTCCATGTCTTTTTTCAGCACATCGGGCGCGGTGCCATTATTGGGCAGTGCGCCTATAATATACATGCCATAATCCTCCAGCGCGTAGTTAAAGGCAATCACCTGCAGCGCTTCCTTTTTTTCGTCAACCATTTTTTTATTCAGCCTTGAACTGCCGCCCTGCGAAAGGATATTGCTGATCATTTGCATCACTTTGGCATCACGGGTGTCCTTACCGGGTACGCGGTAAGCTACTGCCATCAGCGGGATCTGCGTATTGGCATCGTAAAAAGTATCAATAATAGGCTTGGTTATCGGCGCCTCTTCTGTTTTGTGGTAAACCACTGCCGGGCCTGCCGGTATCGATCCAAAATAGCTGGCTATAAGTGCTTTTGTTTTTATTGGGTCGATGTCGCCGGCTATGGTCAGCACGGCGTTATTAGGTACATAATATTGTTTAAAAAACTCTTTAAACTCATCCAGTTTGGCAGCATCAATATCCTTCATTTCGCCAATTACGCCGTTATGGTAGGGGTGGGCGGTAAACAGGTCGCGGGCAACGATGTTGATGAAATTGCCATAGGGACGGTTATCAAAACTCTGGCGGCGTTCTTCTTTAACCACTTCGTCCTGCGTTTTTACACCGATATCATTAATTACGGGGTGCATCATACGTTCGCTTTCCAGCCAAAGGCCTGTTTCCAGGTAGTTACTCGGGAACACCTCGAAGTAAAATGTACGGTCCTGCGTGGTATTGGCGTTGTTTGCGCCGCCGTTTGCCGATACGATCTTCATAAATTCGCCGCGCTTGATGTTATCGCTGCCTTCGAACAAAAGATGCTCAAAAAAGTGCGCAAAACCAGTACGGCCGGCAACCTCGTTTTTCGAGCCCACATGGTACATTACCGATACCGCCACCACCGGCGCATGATGGTCATCGTGCAGAATAACGTGCAATCCATTAGGAAGGTCGTATTCTGTAAATGCTACTTTCTGCGCCTGTGCACTCAAGCTAAAGAGCGAAAGTGAGGTTAAGGCACACAAAACGTTTTTTCGTATTTGCATATTCAATTTTTGATTTATGGCTAAAATATCAATTTGTTTGAAATAATTGTGTTAAGGATTGGTTAAACCGGTGGCAAAATAGCCTTTGATCGATAAAATTAAAGGTTTTTCTTCCAGTTTTTTATAATCCGGTAATTTGTAATTATAAAATTTGATAAATTTAAGCCCGTTATAAACCAATTGATTAACCAAAGCAAAATGCCGCACATCCCATTGGACGAAAATCTGCCCGGAATTACGGGTTTGCTTAACTATCGGCAGGATACAGCTTTACCCATCAGGCAGCTTACACAAACACTGCTGCGGGGCGAATCGACCTTAACGGAAGGCGAAAGGGAGCTGATAGCTACCGTTACTTCGCAAGGGAACCAATGTGAATTTTGCACAGCGGCCCATACTGCCGCGGCTGATGCACTGTTGGGCGAACGCAACACTGCCGAAATGGTAAAAAACGATCCTGAAAATGCTCCGGTGAGTGAAAAAATGAAACGCTTGCTGGAAATTGCCCGCAGGGTACAGGCCGATGCCCGTACGGTGAGCACCGACCTGGTTGAAAGCGCCAGGCAGGAAGGTGCAACCGACATTGAAATTCATGACACCGTACTGATTGCTGCCCTTTTTTGTCTCTACAATAAGTATGTAGATGGCCTTGCATCGGTAACCCCAACGGAGCCTGCTTTTTACGACAGACTCGCTAATATTTTAAAAAATAACGGCTATTTACCGTCAGCTAACCGGTATGCAAGCCTAAATCAATAAGATGAAAAAAGAAACACGACCATCCCTCTTTTGGATAGGCCTCGCGCTGTTGGTGCTGCCCGGACTGATACATGCCTATTTGCTGATGCCGTTCCCCGGCAGCCAGGATATTAATGCCATCACCGCATCATATTATCTCGAAAAAATTATATGGCCCCTGCGCATTGCCGGGGTTTTGATGCTGATACGCTATTTCATAAAGTATTTCAGAAATAATTCAACAGGTGGAAAATACACTAAAGCAATAGTGCTGGTGCTGTGTTTGGCTACCTTTTATTTTACGGATATCGCCTACAAGGCCTCGGCTATGTTTGAGGAACCTCAAACGGTAAAATTTGCCAATGCTATCCGGAACAGGGTGCCCGACAACTTTGTAATAATAGGTGTGGTAAACAACGGTGTGGCAAAGGCCTACCCTTTGGTGTATTTGGCTTATCACCATAAAGTACAGGATAATGTTGGCAGTTTACCAGTATTGGTTACTTATTGCTCTATGTGTCGTACCGGCCGGGTTTACAGCCCTATGGTAAATGGGGTACGCCAAAATTTTAGGTTGGTAGGCGCAAGGCATTACAACGCCATTATTGAAGACGAAGGTTCAAAGACATGGTGGTACCAGGCAACAGGCAAGGCTGCTGTTGGTAAATTAAAAGGATCGCAGTTGCTGGAGTTACCCTATGAGCAGTCGACCTTGAAGAGCTGGTTAAGCAAGCATCCCGGCTCGCTTGTTTTGCAGCCCGATCAGCTTTTTGTAAGTGATTATGCTGATCTTAAAAATTATGATCGCATACAATCCATCGATAAGGACAGTACTTTAAAAAACAAGGACTCGTTGGTGCGGCGGAGCTGGATGCTTGGCGTAATTGTAAATGGACAGGCAAAAGCTTACGATTGGCGGCGCCTGTTTAAAAAACGGATAGTAAACGATCAGGTAGATAAAACACCATTGCTGTTAACCATAGAAGGTGACAGCCTTACTTACCATGCGTTCAATTCAACAGTGAGTGGTAAGCCGCTGCATTTTAAGCTTGATACCGCCGGCAGGCTAACCGACCAGGAAACCGCGTCGTTATGGGATTGGGAGGGCGTATCCACTTCGGGAGCGCTTAAAGGCAACCATCTTGATAAGGTACAGGCGTACCAGGAGTACTGGCATTCATGGAAACACTTTCATCCGAATACGTTGTTCTGGAAAAATTGATTAAATATTTTGTAAAACCAAATGTCACCAGGGTTGAATTTCCTGGTGACATTTGATCGGTTTGGACAAGGCGGCACGCTCAAAAAAACAACGCCACCCTCAATTTTGCAAAAAATGGCGTTCCCGGCGTAAAACTCATCTGGTCAACCGGGGCGGATTCGCCTCGGAGCTGACTAACTTCTTCAGCCTCAAATTCATTCCATTTTGTGTTAAACAGGTTTTCGATACTCAGGCCTATTTCGTAGCGCTTTTGGGTGTAATTTACTTTCAGGTCGGTTACATAATAACCATCGGCAATTAAAGTATTCGTATTGTTGCCGGGGCGGCTGTGTAAATACCGGTAGCTTAAACCGCCGTTAATGCCGTTGGCAAACTTAAAATCGATGCCGCCCGTACTGGTAAATGTAGGGGCAAGTGCAAGGTAGCCGGTGTTTTTGGCGCTGTCGGCAAGCTTGGGCCTTGCCAGGTTTAAATTGAGGTCGGCAAAAAGCCATTTGGCCAGCTGGTACCGGGCCGATACGTCCAGGCCATCTCTTTTTGTTTTACCGCCGGGCACGATGTTGCCATCGTCCGAATAAACAAACTCTTGTTGCAGGTATAAATACCACAGGGCGGTGTTTATATACAGTTTCGGAATTGGTTTCCAGTTGAGGCCAAGATCGGCCCCGTAAGCAGCAGGTAAAGTTTCGAAACCATTATTTCCGATTACGGTAATGGCACTATTAGAATGGAAGCCTTTGCCTGCTTTCAGGTAAAACTGCACCTGGTTATTTGCGGTATATTGAATGTTAAACTTAGGACTTAAAATGACGTTGGTTTTGGTGCTATCGTGAAAGTTAAAATTAAAATAATCAGCCCTCACGCCGGCATTCAGGAGCCATTTCCCGCTCTCCAAAGTCTCATCTAAATAAACATTGCTATTATTTTGCCTGATATCGCCCAGTTCGATATAATCCAATAACTGGTATTGTTCGGTTACATCGCTGCGCTCAGTGCCGTATGTCCGGTCGAAACGCGTTCCTATGCCAAAGTTCGTTGTAAATATATTTTTACCGGCGTAAATCCGTTTCGATAGCTTCCCGTTATAACCATACAGATCGCGTATTTCATTTTGCTGCTGCTCGCCGCCCAGGCTGTCTTCAGCAAAAAAACTGCTGTTTACATGGAGTAAAAAGTTGTAATGCGTGTAGTAAAGCTGGTTTTCCATGGTCCAGTTGTTTTTAAGGTTACTGGCCAGTTTTGCAATAAAATTAAAGCGACTGGTTTTACCACCTTGCGCGCTATCAATAGTGCCAAATCTGCTGATGGGGCTTGCTATTTCAGGCACCAGATAAGGCTTGCCGTTTACGTCAATAGCGGTTGTCCCCGCAGCCGCGGCGCGTTCAGGAATTTCGCCCGATGCTGTCCATGTCGTGCTGAATGCCGATGCGCTTAAGGTTAGCTTATTATTTTCGTTGAGTTGTTTGCTGTATTTGGCAAACAGATTATAACGTTTATACCGCTCGGGTAACTTAAAAGCGCCATCGGTATAGTTGTATTCCCCGGCTACGTACGCATTCTCGCCGCTTTGTTTGGCTTTTGCGCTCAGCAAGTCGATTAAGGCCATGGCACGGAAGCTGTTAAATTGCCCGCCTTCGAGGCTGATGATGCTTTTTTCAACGGCGTCTTTGGTGTTGTAGTTTAAGTAACCGGCGGTTGTAAAATCGCCTTTATCGGTATAATAAGGCCCTTTGCCATAATCAAAATCGGATACTGTTTCTGGGATCAAAAAATGAAGATCAGCATAACCCTGTCCATGAATATGCGATGCCAGATTAACCGGCATGCCATCAACCGTAACATTGATATCGGTACCATGATCAGCATCAAACCCGCGCACAAATATTTGTTCGGCCTTGCCGCCGCCCATGTGCTGGGCAATAAATAAGCCGGGCACCAAACGCATCAGGTCCTGCGATGAATTTACCGGGCGGAGGTTCAGATCCAGCGTGCCCAGGGTGCTGAATGTGGCGTTGTTAAGGCCTGGTGTGATCTGAACTTCAGTCAAATCAATAGGGGCGTGGTTAACCGCGATTATAATTGCATGACTGCCGGCCCGGGATTTTACATAACGGGTTGAGCAACCGATGCAGCTGATCATTAGTGTAGCTGTATCTGATGGAACAGACAACCTGAAATTACCTGATTTGTCGGTTGTAGTTGCCTGGTTGCTTGAAACTGCGCGGACAGTTATTAGTTCGACAGGTTGGCGGGTAATACTGTCAATTATTTTTCCTTTGTATATATTTTGTGCGCTGCTGTACGTAATAGCGGCAATAAGCCATACAGCCGTTAGCACTATCTTTTTAAAAAGATGCATAAGATGTATAATAATACCTGTAGTTGTTTTTTGCAAACAGCAGCAGGCGGTAGTTAAATAATAAATTATAGGGAGATAGATTTATAGCCGGACGCAATGATATCAAACGAACGAAACGTTTAATTATACAATCCGGAATATAAAAACAGGGAGAATATTACCCGAGCTTGGGAGGCTGGAAGATGGGGAGGTAAACAGAAGGCAAGGCGATGCGGCCATTTGGCGCCTGCATCACCTGCAATACCTGCGAATAAAAACGCGGGGCTGGTTTTTCTGTAAATAAAGCTTCCTGGAAAAGATTTTTCTGCGACTGACGTTCGTCATTCTTTTCTTTTTCCTCGGCCTGCCTTATTTTTTTCATGAAATAGCACTTGCCATTACAATGAAGCCAGGGTTTGTCGCGATTTTCGCAAAGGTGCGTAGCGATGTAATTCCGGTTAAGTTCGAAGCCTGCATAAACAAACAGGCGCGAAAAGTTAGCGGAAAACAGCGCAACGATCAATAAATAAGCGACTATACTGCGGGCCATATACCGGCAAAGATAGAATGCCAGCGGTAAACGAAACGTCCATCACCATAAAAATTAATTATTTAGATGTTTTCTAAATAAAATATTACAGCGGTGGCTATTCCGATTAAGGTTTAATTGTTCTGCTCGATAATGGTATGTATCTTGTTTAAAACCAGTTCGATATTATGGTCTATTTGTTCAACAGTAACGGGGGAATCAAAATCAATAATATCCCAAACGGCAAAAGTGCGACGAAGGAAATCACCAATCTCCGGGTTTTTAGCCAGCAGGTTGTTTAGTTCGGTTAACTCATCCGCGGTAGCCTCATTGGCCATTTGCTTTACCGCGAGGTGTAAAATCCGGGCTCCTGTATCCATGGTTTTTAACTGGAAATAATTGCCTGTTATAAAAAAATGCAATTGAATAACGGCGCAACAAAAGTTTTATCTATAAGATGACCCTGGAGAAAAAAGGTTGCAGCGAAATCAGGATTATTACAAAAAAAAGCCAATGAGCCTTTATTTATCTGCCCTTTTTAGCGTGGTATGCAACTTCGTTCCCTTATAGTTAACATTCATCGATATCGAATCGCCGTCGGCGTAATATTTACCGGTATGCGGAATGCTGGTTCCATCATCATCGGCAATATTGAAGGTAAAATCATTGCCATTTAATTTGCAATCGGTTATAGTCTTAGGATCGCCCTGTGCCTGGGCTGTGCCGGTAAGTACGCCGCTGCTAATGTTAAAAACGTAAGTTAGCGGGTAATCCACGCCATCAGGGGCTTTTATCGATCCGGTCCATCTGCCGGATAGATCGGCCACGGCTGCCAGGCAAATCATAAAACAGCACAGCAGTGCTGTGGTGGTAAAAACTTTTATTTTCATAACCATTGATTTTTAGTTATGACGATTTAAGCCGGGCTAACGTGACAAAAAAATCAGTCTTGCGAAAACATTGGCGTAAAAAATAAAAAGCCCTGCAACTTATTCATCGTTGAATAAAATTGCACGGCTTTTTAATGAACTTTAACGAAAACAAACCCTATGCGGGTTATAGTCTTATTTAGCCCGCGTCCAAACGGTGTGGCCTTTGTTGCCTTCAAATGTAACATCCATTGCTACCGAATCGCCTGCAGCAAAGTACTTGCCTTTATGCGCATACTCGGTGCCCTGCACGCTAACACTAAATTTAATGCTGTCACCCACGGCTACGCCGTTATCAAGCGGTACCGACATACCGGCTGTTTCAAGGGTGCCGGTTACTTTGCCTGCATCAACTTTTACAGTATAGGTAAGCGGATATTGGTTGCCATCGGGCGCGTTAAATACAGCGCTCCATTTACCGTTTACATCGGCAATAATAACCGCAAAACAAACTGCGCAGCATGCTAATAACATTGTTGTAATAAAAATTTTTCTTTTCATAATCTGATTATAGTTTCCAATAAAATTAAATGTTTTTGGTCGATAAAAAGAAACTAATATTTTTTATGACAGCTATTGACCTGCCCGTGTAAGCGTGGCGTGCGATTTTGCATCGCCGAGGCTAATATCAACACCCACCGAATCGCCATAAAACTTGCCGCTATGGTCAATTTCCATGTTGTTAACCATCACATTAAAAGTGAATTTATCGCCGGTGATTTTACCATCGTTGATGGGCATATTGCCTTTGGGTGTTTTGGCGGTACCGGTCAACTCCGTGCCGTCAATCTTAAAATTATAGAGTAAGGGGTATTCATCGCCCTGGTCGGTTTTCAGCAGGCCGGTCCATCTGCCGTTCAGGTTTTCAGTAGTTGCCGAAGCATAGAAAAAGCAGATCAGAAATAAGAAAGTTGCGAAGATTCTTGTTTTCATAATGGGGTTTTTTATCGTGTTGTAATTTTTTTAGCGGCACTCAGGAGTGTTACGCTGTTTGTTTTCAAAGGTCGCTCAGCAATTAAAGGTTATCATAAACAGTATGTTAAGTTTGCTGTCGCGATGGTTTATTGATGAACTATTTTTTAACATACTAACATTTGTTGGCCACCGGATCAATGAGTTTTTATTTATGTAACATGGTGTTAATTTGGAATTTATGTTATAGTCTGCTAAGAGCATGATGCTTGCCTTGCGGAGCTCCCGGAAAGATTTTTTTTGTGCTTTTTCGGGCTTGGCATCAAATAAAACCCGTTACGTCCCTTTTATAAGTTGCGTTTGGCACAAATACCCCCCGATAAAGGCATTTGTGCCCCGTGTTAATTTGTTTTAAGTCGATAACTTTATAGCAGCCAATAACATAATATAAAAATTACCCCTTGCCATGAATACTTCAATCGCAATAACAAAAAAGGGTCGCAGGGCTTTAACAGTCCTGGCGTTCCTGTTTATTACTGTCCAAAGTTTCGCTCAAAAGCCAGCCGCCTGGCAACTCGAAAAAATGCCGGTAAGCCTGGAGACTGATTTCGCACTAAGCGCCCTGCCGCCGCAGTTGCGCTCCAACGCCACCGTTTATTTGTTAGATCCTAAAAAGGGTTATTATATCACTCACAAGGGATCCAATGGGTTTATATGTTACATCACAAGGACGGCATGGGAATGGGGAGAGTTCAGGCAGGATATAGCCGCAGCTATTGCCTACGATGCCGAAGGCGCCAGGACAATTTTTAAGGTTGAAATTGACGTTGCCGCGATGAGGGCTTCCGGAAAGTTTACCGCCCTGCAAATAAAAAACATCGTGATTGACAGGATCAAAAAAGGGATCTACAAAGCCCCGGCGCGGACGGGCATTTCGTACATGCTGGCCCCGGTAATGCGCGTTAACCCCGGCAAGCCGGATCGTCACGACGTAATGACTATGAACATGCCGCATTATATGTTTTATGCGCCATATTTAACCAATACCGATATTGGGAACATACCAGATGGCCAGGCCGACGGACCAGTTGTAATTAATCCGGGTGCTATGTGGCTTGGCGACAGAAAGAGCCCTTACGGTTTTATCATTTTACTTGCCAGCGAGGCCCAAAAAGCGAAAATAATGAATGATAATAAAGCATTGTTGAAACGGTTGATCGATTACAAGCCTTATTTTAAAGTTGCGGCGGGGAAGATGTGATGTGGCTGGCTTATTGCTGTCGGTGAGTTGTATAAGTTTTAACCCTGGATTGACATATGGCCCCGGAGAGTGGCTACCGTGCCAGATTGAGCATAAACGCCTATTTTAAATTACTGAATTTAAAACTTACACCGAAAAAAACGTAGCGTTGCAAGTTGGTGAATCGGGTCGATTCGGTATAAGTAGGCCCTACATAAGTATTGAAAAATTTAAATGAGTTAAATAAATCGTAGCCCTGAAGCCATATCACCATCTGGTCCTTAAAAAGGCTTTTCCGCACTTCGCCATTCATGGAGAATGAGCTATTATGAACAACGTTATAGGAGTAATTAAACAAAGGGTATAGCGCGGATTGAAACCCTGCCACGTTAAATGAAATTTTTCCGGAGCCTGTAAAGTTAATGACGTTGGCATTGCCCGTTGAATAAAAATATCTACTGGCAGATGTGGTTATTATCGGGCTGACGATAAGCCTGGTACCCATCAGTGTAATATTGCTGGAAAAAGACTGGCTAAGGGATAGGCCGTTATTGGCGGTATATTGGCCGTTAACAATAGATGGTTGCTGCAGGTAACTGATAGCGCTGCTGCTGTTGAAAAAATACCTGCCAAAAAGATTGTCGCTGAGGTTAAAGCCAAATGTCGCCGTTTTGGCATCGCCCACATTAGCAACAAGCATAATTGGCGTTGTGCTATTGCTGGAAACATTATACCCGAATTTATTGGTATAGTAATCTGCTTCGCCATCAAACGAAATTGCTTTTGATCCGGATGATCTGATATTGTACGTTACCCTGAATGTTTGTTTGTCTTCCGGCTTTAAATTTATATTACCTGTTGTTTGCGAAACCAGGTCCAATGTGCTGCCTATACTGCTCAACTGGTTTATCTCGGGAAAGGTGGTATGTGCACTGTATGTCAATGTCAAATCTTTTTTTGTGGTTATTTTAAAGTCTGCGTTTAGGCTTCCATTTATTTTAAAAAAATCATTTTGCCTGTTTTCACTGGATTTGATATCGGTTGAATAAAAAATGCCAGAGGCATCACCCAACAGATCAAAATTAGAATACGTGTGCTGAATTTTTAAACCGGGCGTAAAATATTGATTGTTAATCAACGCTGCAGGGCTCAAGTAATTTACGAGCGTATCACTGTTAACCGTATAATTGTAGGTCATCCTGTCATTTTTATAACTCAATAGAATATTTAAATAACCATTAAGCCCAATAGGCTCGGTAAAATTTGCATCCAGCATTAATAGACTTTCGCCCGCGTTTATTTTTTCATCGATAAAGTACTTGTTGATGGTGGTATTATCGGAGGCATATACGTTATCATTTTCGTTTGTCTGGTAGTTTGTTTTATTAAACCCCGCCTTAACATTTAGCGAACGCCCTTTTTTTGACGTAAATCTCCTTGAATAATCAACTTTGCCGGCGTAGCCCACGGTGTTGTATTTTCTCATTTGAAAATCTTTTGAAATGGAATTGGACGTGTCGGTAATGATATTGTAGTTTAACGAATCGCGGGATGTTAATTGTTCATACTTTACATTTTGTGTTATTGTTAATGCACTCAACGCGTCGGGTTTATAGTTAAGTGATAAATCAGCATTGTTTATATTGAATGCTTTTATTTTTGACAGATTAACTGTGTTCGAAAGTTGATGCAGTTCGTCGTCGTTTCTATCAGTTTCAGATGTGTATGTCCTGTTGGTTACATTGCCGTCTATTAGAAAGTTTACCTCAATTTTCTTTGCCAAAATATTGCGGTAGGTAAGTTTTGCATTCGTTTTAAGCACATCGTTGCTGCCGGCAGAAAAGTTTACGGTTGGCGGCACTATTAAATTATCATCGGCATTTATATTGTTTGAGCCGGCAATGAGCGAAATCTGTTGTTTATTGCGGTAATAGAATAAATTGGTGTTTGCCAGGTACCGGTTTAACGTGCCAATCCCTAAATTGGCGTTACCGAACATACCGGCATTGTATTTTTCTTTAAATTTTAAATCGACTTTAATGCTTGGTCGCAACTGTGTTGTGTTGGTTAAGCTGTCAATATTGGTTTCAACCACATCAATATTATTTAGCACTAATGCTGGCAATAAGTGGTATACATCCAGGTTGTTTTTGCCGAAAAAATCATCGCCGTTTACCGTTATGCCCGATACGGGCTTCCCCTTGTAATACAAAATCCCATTAGTTCCTTTTGTGAAACCATACCGCGAAAATATATCATCAATCATCACCGACCTTTCAAATTTTTCTTTGGAGAGATCAATCCTCGACGTATCAGTATAACGCTTTGTCGATATTACTTTTACCTCTTTTAATTTTATTTCAATGGCTTTAATTTTAAAAACGCCCAGGTTAATTACGTTGTTGCCCGTATTACGGCTTTGGTCCTGTCTTTCAATTTTAAAGGTTTCGTAATTGATGTCGCTTATTTTAATGTAATTCATTTGAACGTAAAACCGCAGTGGTATTTTGAATCTGCCCAGGCTGTCGGTTACGGTTTGGTAAATAATCTGTTCGCTTTTTATAGTCAAGATGTTTGCGCCTTCAACAGCCACCCCTGTTTTATTATCCATAACAATGCCGGCAACAATAGCTTCCTGGCTGTAAACCCTGCATGTGTTTATTATGATGAAGAAAAAAAATAACAACGAAGCCTTAATCATCAGGTTTAAGTGCAGGTTTACCTGGGTTGAGTGTGCTATCGAACTACAACCCTGGGTTAAATAAAGGTTAATAAAATTTAGTAAGCAATATTAATTAAAAAACAATTATCCCGGACCAGAAACTTAGTTTAAAGTTTCAATGCTTATTGCGTTAAAATTAAGTTAAATCAGAATAATAATTCAGCTGGTTTTTATCAATGAAATATAAGTGATCTTATTAAAATTTATAGATGTGATTATAATGGTAAAATCCAGAATGTTAAAATTGAAAAAAAAATATTTTAATTTGATTATTATATTATAAATAATAATATATATTTGAATCATCAATTAAAACCGGATCAATTAACAATTAAATTGATCAGAAACTTTATCCTTTAGCTTAAAAAACTGTACCGAAAATTTTTATCATATACATTGGATATGTCCTGTGTTATTGTTGCTTCTCCATTTCGTTACAATTAAACTAAGCTTTCGGTTGCTAAAAATTATAGGCCATTTTTTGTTGCAGTTTTAGGTAGTATCATGATAGCATTTTACCGGAAAAGTAGAGCCGTGTAAATATTCGGGTAGCGCCCTAATTTAATATCTCAATACTAAATGGTTAGCTGAAGAAGAAAGGATCTGCCGGCCTTCTGATGCAATGGTGCAATTTCTTTTTAAATAATAATTAATTAACTCTAAATCTAAAAATCATTATGAAAAAACTCTTTTTTTTATGCAGCATGTTATTTTGCTGTATAACCGCACCTGCTTTCGCCGGTATTACTTTTAACTCACCAACAGTAACCAGCGGCAGTTCTATAGTTTTCACGGCAGTTGGCGAAGGCGTTGGAACAAACGGTTATATCGACCCATCAAGCCTGGGATCTTATTATATCTGCGTAGCACAACTTTCCAGTTATAACCCGCCCGCATGCGGCGGTACCGGAACAGGCGACTTTTCTTCATTTTTTACTGTAAGAGGGCCATTTGTTACATCATATAATTGCACAACCCATGCGGCAACCACTATCACATTTACGGTAACCCGTTTAAACATAGCTAACATAAACTTCAATATATCGTTTAACTTCGCTATAAAAACTTCCAGTACTTGCGGCGGCACCGGAACGACGACAACCAATACCGCACTCAATTGCGTAGTGTTCCCTTATGGTACCTATGGAAATTCCCCGATATCAAAAAATTATACACGAAACAATTGCGGAACAGGATATACCGGCAGTACCGTCTTTGAAAGTATTCCGATTAATACATACGCATCAACAGTGAGCCAGACTGATGCCGATAACCAGGCAAATACTGCAGCGCAAAATGATGCTAACACCAACGGAAATTGCACAGCAACATTTGCTATTACTAATACCAGCGGCAACGCGTTGTCAATGACATTTACCAGGACCGACAAGTCACAATCCCCTATAGGCGGTGTAGTAGCAGCGCATTCGGGTACTACTTATCCGTTTACCATACCAAATGGTACTTATACGGTAACTATCAGCCCTGCCGGAATGCCGGTAAACTGTACCATGACATTTAATCCAATTGGGCAGACCTATGGACCAGCTCCCGGCCATACCTTTACAGGTATTGTAATTGGCTCAACAGGTGATTCCTCGTTTACGGCAAATTAATAGACAAATCAACTATTCCAGTACACCATATTTGAATTGAAATTGGAAAAACCGCCTGTCACTTATGTGAGGCGGTTTTTTATTTGCACAAATCCACAAGCAAATTTATTTGCGTTATCTTGGCTGATAAATAGCAGTCATTAAGGTATGAGCCATAACTTTTTGCTGTGATAATTTAAAAGGTCAACTATCCGCCGTATTCATATAAAACGTTTATACATAAACAGTGTTGTACCGATAAAACTACTGCCCATGAATCTTACCATTCCAACAAATACACTGCAAGACATCTTAAGGGTACTATTAGGAACATTTATGGTATTAGCTGCCTTAGCGCATCTTACTTTTGAACGGGCAACCTTTAGAGCACAAGTTCCGGATTGGGTGCCGATAGGCAAAGATCTTGTTGTGATTTTATCAGGGATGGTTGAATTGGCGCTCGGCATATGCCTTATTTTTTGGGCGGGAGAAAAAGTTATGGTAGGCATTGCTTTGGCGATATTTTACGTCCTCATTTTCCCCGGAAATATTGCGCAGTACGTTAACCATATTTCGGCGTTTGGTTTAAATACCGACAGGGCCAGATTGATACGTCTGTTTTTTCAGCCCGTATTAATTGTATGGGCACTATGGAGCACCGGCGCTTTACAATATTTGTTTTATCCGGGCAGGTAAGTTGCTGGCAGGCATCTTTCACAAATCTTGCGATTCAGAAACCCTTTTCGCGAAATTTACTCGCCCATGTAACCTCAGCCAAACAAAGCGCGACTAAAGTTTAAATTAAAAATCCATGAAATTAAATCTTACAAGAGCGCTTGCGTTGTTCTTCGCTGCGTATATTATCGTAACATTTTTGGCTGCGGGCATCACCGAAGGATACGGCATGATCAGTAAATTACCTCCTCCGCCTGAAGGGGTAAGCCCGGTAAAAATGCCAGTTTTTACCGCTACAGTACCTTACCATGTGCTGGTCATGCTGATTGTGTGGCCGCTGTTTGCCGGCATCTACTTCAAAAAATCCCGAAGTAAAAATCCTGGCGATGAAAAATTGGAAACGCGGAAACTGGCATTTTTATGGCTTGCAATGGCAATTATTGTCGATTTTGTTGGTTTTGTTTTGATCAAACACCCATATTCCCTATCTGCCCACGCATTTTATGTGGATTATCAGCCGTGGATCAGTCTTATTTATCTCTCCATATTTTTAAGCCCCTGGATCAGGCTGCGGTTTGCGAGAAGATAGTGTTTATATTGATTGCCTCAGACCTATTTGGCTTGAACTAAAGATGAAAGGACTAAGCTTCAGATTAACGGCTTTGAGCAACATTGGGGTCACGATGCTGGTGAACTATGGCGATACCTTATTCCTGGCTGCGGTCAAGTTCTGCCAAAAGGCTGTCGATCTGTAACAATCGGTCTGGGTTTTCTTCAATTGCCTTTAATCGCGAATCAATTAGCTCTTTTTGCCAATCGGGTAAATCCAACGTAGGAACTTCAATTTCCGGGTATTTACTTAGCAGCGTTTCCCAGTCTTTTATTGGAACCTGTACGGCAACAATATGCCCGTTTTCATCCGATAAATATTGCAAACTCATAGAACAAATATACCGAATAAAATTTATTTACTTTAAAAAGTCAAATCAATTTGAAAGATTGAGTTTTAATTGATTCGAGTTGCAGATGTAATTTGTAAGTTTAATTCGACAGCAGTTTTTAACACAGGATAGCGGCGGATTCAGGACATACCGATATCCAGTAATCGATATTATTCCACTATCCTATCGCCCTATATCTTAAATTTTACCAAACATTGCTAAAATACCGTCAATACTCGCTAATAATCATTCACAATAAACTTTTATAGTTAGTACTTTTGAATTGCGGTGATATTCACTGTAACACACCAGCTATAATTATTAAAAAATGATTAAAAAGCTCTGTTTATTATCCATCATCGGCTTTACCTTTTCTGCCCATGCGCAAAAAAGGGATTACCCCATTCAGCCAGTGCCGTTTACCAGTGTAAAACTGGCCGACCAATTTTGGTCATCAAAAATTGAAACCAACCGCACAGCTACTATTCCGGCGTCCTTCGCCCGATGCGAGAGCACCGGCAGGGTGAAAAACTTTGTGATGGCGGCCGAGCACAAGGGGAAATTCTGCACAGTTTACCCTTTTGATGATACTGATATTTATAAAACCATCGAAGGGGCTTCATATTCACTGGCTGTGCACCCCGATGCAAAATTATCAGCCTATATTGATTCCCTGATCACCATTGTTGGCAAGGCCCAGGAGCCCGATGGCTATTTATATACTGCCCGCTCTATCGACCCCATACATCCACATTCATGGGCCGGGTCCGAGCGTTGGGTGAACGAACAAAAAAGCAGTCACGAATTGTATAACTGCGGCCACATGTACGAGGCTGCCGCCGCACATTTTATGGCGACAGGTAAACGCAATTTTTTAGACATCGCCCTAAAAAATGCGGATTTGCTGGTACTTACCTTTGGTCCGGATAAAAAACACGTTGCCCCCGGGCACGAAATTGTGGAAATGGGTTTGGTGCGGCTTTACCGTATCACCGGGAAGACAGATTATTTGAACCTGGCGAAATTTTTTATCGATCAGCGGGGCATCAAAGCCTACAATAAAAAGAGTACCAATGTTTACGAAAACGGTACCTATTTCCAGGATGATAAGCCAGTAATTGACCAGGACGAAGCCGAAGGGCACGCCGTCCGCGCGATGTATTTATATTCGGGTATGGCCGATGTGGCAGCCTTAACCGGCGACAGCGCCTATATAAAAGCCATCGATAAAATATGGAACAATATGGTGGGCAAAAAAATGTATGTGCAGGGCAGCATTGGCGCCGTTGGCGATGGCGAGCGTTTCGGCGATAATTACGAACTGCCCAACACCACCGCCTATAACGAAACCTGTGCCGCAATTGGCAGCGTTTTTTGGAACGAACGTATGTTTTTGCTGCATGGTGATTCGAAATATATTGATGTGCTGGAAAAAACACTTTATAATGGGCTTATATCGGGTGTTGGGCTTGATGGCAAGTCCTTCTTTTATACCAACGCTATGCAGGTAAGCAATAGTTATAATCATCCCGATCTGGAGCGCGAGCGCTCGGGCTGGTTTACATGTTCCTGCTGTCCCACCAATGTGGTGCGTTTGCTGCCATCAATCCCCGGGTATATTTATGCGCAAAACGGTAACGATGTTTATATAAATCTTTTTATCAGCGGTACCGGCAATTTAATGGTGAACAACAAAGCCTTAAGCATTACCCAAACAAATAATTACCCGTGGGAGGGTGCTCTAACGTTTACAGTTGATCCTGCATCTGCCATGGAGATGAACCTCGATATCCGGATTCCGGGCTGGGCGCAGGACAAGGCGATTCCGTCGGCGCTGTACTCGTACGAGAATCCATCGGCACAAAAAATCGAAATAAAAGTAAATGGCAAGGCGGTTGATTACACCATGAAAAACGGCTATGCGGTGATCAGTAAAAAATGGAAAAAGAACGACAAGGTGGAGCTAGCCCTGCCCATGGACGTGCGCCGGGTGATTGCCGATACCGCTTTACGCGCAGATAACGGCAAGGTTGCCATTCAACGCGGCCCGATTATGTATTGTGCCGAGTGGCCTGATAATGATGGCCACGCCACCAATATAATTGTGCCAAAAGATGCAGCTTTTACAGCTACATATCAGCCTTCGTTATTAAACGGTGTAATGGTTTTAAAAGCTCAGGTAAAAAGTGTTAATATTGATGAAGGAACGCAAACCATCAGTACCGGCACTAAAACCATGACGGCTATCCCATATTATGCCTGGGCAAACAGAGGTGAAGGCGAAATGACAGTTTGGTTTCCTGAACAGGTAAAGGATATTGAAATATTAACCAAATAAACCAAACTATTAAATGAAGAAGAGTTTTATACTGACCTTCCTGGCGGCGACCCTTTATTTAGGGGTTGCAGCCCAGGGAATTTCATTAGAGAAAGGCTGGAAATTTACCACCGGCGACTCAGCTCAGTGGGCTTCGCCAAATTATAACGATGGTAACTGGAAAGCCATTGATATTACCCGTCCATGGGAAGACCAGGGTTATCCAAATTACGATGGCTTTGGCTGGTACCGGTTGCATGTATTTATACCATCTTCATTAAAAGACAAAGCTTACCTTAAAGATAGCGTCCGCCTTAACCTGGGTGTAATTGACGATAACGACGAAGTTTACTTGAATGGCCAGCTTATAGCCAAATATGGTGGTATGGGCGGCGATATCAAAACATCCAAATATGGTCCGCGGAGCTATGCCATAGCTGCAAACAATCCGGCAATATTATGGGATAAGGACAATGTGCTGGCGATCCGCATATTCGATACAGGCGGTGCCGGCGGCATTTATGGCGATAATCACAGGATGGTGATGAGCAGCATAATGGATAATGTAGTCCTTGATGCCGACGCATCCTTTAGTTATGACGATAACGACAACCTGGTGAAGTCGGTTAAACTGATTGCAACGGGCAGATATTCTTACAGTGGCATACTGGTTTGCAATGTTATTGATCCGCAGACCGATAATCTCGTTTATGAAAAAATTGACAATGCTAGTTTCTCTACCGGTAAACCGGCGTCATTTACGTATACACTACCCAAATTAGGTAAAAAATCATACATCCTGAAGTTTAAGTTTGCGGAAAACCATTGGGGCGAGACAATCAGTAAAAGCGAAGGAACGCCTTATATCCTGACACCTTATCTCAGTGCAAAACCACGTATTAATGGCGCAAGTGTTTATGGCGCGCGGCCGGGCAATCCGTTTTTATATTTAATACCGGCCACCGGTAAAAAACCGCTGACTTACTCGGCAACGGGCTTGCCGGATGGTTTAAAGCTGGACGCCAATACAGGCATCATCAGTGGAGTGGTTACGCAAAAAGGTGATTACCCCGTAATTTTTAGCGTTCACAACAGACTCGGCACAAAAACAAAGAAATTCACCATAAAAATTGGTGATGTAATTGGCTTAACCCCCGCTTTGGGCTGGAACAGCTGGAATGCTTTTGGCTTAACGGTTAATGATGAAAAAGTGCGTGTTGCCGCCAAAACCATGACGGATAAACTAAGCGCTCATGGCTGGAATTTTGTTAATATTGATGATGGCTGGGAAGCTGTACAGCGTTTAACAACCGGCGAGATCACACCCAATCAAAAATTCCCGGATATGAAGGGACTTACTGGCTATGTACACAGCCTGGGCTTAAAGATGGGTATTTATTCATCGCCCGGGCCACGTACCTGCGGCGGCTATTTGGGTAGTTGGCAGCACGAAGATCAGGATGCAAAAACCTATGGCGATTGGGGTATCGATTATTTAAAGTACGACTGGTGCTCCTATTCGGAAGTAACGGCTGCAAATCCAACACTACCGGATTTAAAAAAACCATACCAGGTGATGCGCGCCTCGCTGGATAAAATTCCGCGCGATATTATGTTCAGCTTTTGCCAGTATGGCTGGGGCGATGTATGGAAATGGGGCGCCGAAACGGGCGGTAACAGCTGGCGCTCAACAGGCGATATTGAAGATACCTGGAAAAGCATGTCGACCATTGGTTTTAACCAGGTAGCTGATGGACCATACGCACAGCCCGGCCATTTTAACGACCCCGATATGCTGGTGGTGGGTAAAGTAGGCTGGGGCGATAACCAGCGCAATAGCCGCCTTACTCCGGATGAACAGTACACCCACATCAGTTTATGGAGTTTGTTATCATCGCCATTGCTCATCGGTTGCGATATGGGCAAACTCGACAGGTTTACGCTTAACCTGCTCACCAACGATGAAGTGATAGCCATTGACCAGGACGCGCTGGGTAAAGAAGCAAAGCAGGCCATAAAAACGGATAACTACCAGGTTTGGATAAAAGAACTGGAGGATGGCGGCAAAGCGGTTGGGATATTTAACACGTCGGATAAATATCAAACCATCACCCTAAAATTAAAAGATAATGAACTGGCCGATTACACCCGGATACGCGATGTATGGCAGCAAAAATATTTAATCATCAGCGGGAATAATTTTACAACAAAAGTAGCGCCACATGGGGTGACGCTGGTGAAGTTGGGCAAGTAAACAGGCCAACCAACGTTTCAAGATTGGAGTAGGTTTTAAGCAAATACAATAACTAACATAATTAATTAACTATTAAAAAAAGTCTCCCCTACCGGGGGAGATCCGATAGCTATCGGATTAGAGGGGGCTATATGAGCATAATCTGGAAAGGCGTTTTCCCGGCAGTAACCACCAAATTCAACGGCCAGGACGAATTGGATTTTGATGCATTCGATAAAAATATCGAAGCACAACTGGAGGCCGGCGTAAAGGGAGTTATCATCGGCGGTTCGCTGGGCGAAGCCAGCGTGTTAACCGACGACGAGAAAATTGAACTGTTAAAGCATACCGTTAAAGTGGTGGACAAACGAGCATATGTAGTATTAAATATTGCCGAACAAACCACCAAAGCTGCATTATTATGCGCCGAAAACGCGTTAAAATATGGTGCAGATGGTTTAATGATGCTGCCGCCATTGCGTTATAAAGCTGATGATGCCGAAACGGTACAATACTTTGCAACGGTTGCCAAAAGCACCCCGTTGCCCATCATGATCTACAATAATCCGTACGATTATAAGATTGAAGTTACGCTGGATATGTTTGAAGAACTGGCGCAATACGAAAACATACAGGCGGTAAAAGAATCGACTCGCGATGTGAGCAATGTAACCCGGATGATCAATCGTTTTGGCGACCGGTATAAATTGCTTTGTGGTGTGGATACCTTAGCTTTGGAAAGCCTTTTTATGGGTTGTGATGGCTGGGTTGCTGGTTTGGTTGATGCATTTCCACGCGAAACGGTAGCCATATTTAACCTGGCTAAACAAGGCCGTCACCAGGAAGCTTTGGCTATTTATCGCTGGTTTTTGCCGGTTTTGGAGCTGGATATACATCCAAAACTGGTTCAATACATTAAATTAGCCGAGGCGCAAACCGGTTTAGGTACCGAAACTGTCCGCCAGCCCCGTTTACCATTGGTAGGCGAGGAGCGGAAAAGGATTTTAGCCATTATCGATAAGGCAATCGCCAATCGGCCGGAGTTACCTGCAGGCAGTTGGGGTGTTGAAACCGAAGTGGATGTTACCGGAGTGAGTTAAAATTGCCGCCATGTCATTGCGCGGAGCGGAGCGACAAAGCAAACTCGTCGCCCTTGTCCGCCATAGCTTCAGCGACGGCGGAATGCATAACCGCCGACTTGGCAGAAAAGAGGTTGCCACGCTACGCTCGCAATGACAGTGTTTTAATTATGATTTTAAAACTATGAATACACAAAACCTTGCAGGATACAAATACCTGCCGAATACAGGCAAAAAATTCAATGGCTTTGACCCGGCTGCAGGCACTGATTTGCCCGGTGATTTTTACCCGGCAACTTTAGCCGAAGTAGACGAAGCCATGAACCTGGCGGATAAAGCTTTTGCTGAATACAAGCACATCGACAGGAACAGGAAAGCCGCATTTCTGCGCAGTATTGCTGATGAAATAAATGCCTTAGGCGATGAAATGATAGAACGTGCCATGGCCGAAAGCGGCCTGCCTGCTGTACGTTTGCAGGGAGAGCGGGCACGCACAACCAACCAGCTATATATGTTTGCGGCGTTGCTGGAAGAAGGCTCATGGGTGGAAGCAGTAATTGATACCGCCATACCTGACCGTAAGCCATTGCCGCGGGTAGATATTCGTAAAATGATGGTCCCCATTGGACCGGCAGTTGTGTTTGGGGCCAGTAATTTTCCGCTGGCATACTCTGTTGCCGGCGGCGATACAGCTGCTGCTTTGGCATCAGGTTGCCCTGTGGTGGTTAAGGCGCATCCTGCACATCCCGGTACGAGTGCTATGGTCGCAACTGCGGTAAAAAAAGCTGCTGAACAACATCAAATGCCGGAGGGTGTTTTTTCGATGTTGTATGATAGCGGATATGCCGTTGGCGAAGCGCTGGTAAAGCATCCCAAAACCAAAATAGTAACTTTCACGGGTTCGCTTAAGGGTGGCACAGCATTAATGAAAATGGCCCGCGAACGCGATGAACCTATTCCCGTTTTTGCAGAAATGGGCAGCATTAACCCGATAGTATTTTTACCGCAAGCACTGGAAAACAGGGCTGAGGACCTGGCAAAAATAGCTGCGCCTATTACAACTAATGCAGGGCAGTTTTGTACCCAGCCGGGTCTATTGCTGGCCGTAAAATCGCCAGGATTGGAGCGGTTTAAAGCGGCTCTTGCCACAGCCATTGCTGATATCAGTTCGGCTACAATGCTTACGCCCGGTATTTATGCCAATTTTAACAGGTTATCAACCAATATGCTGGCAAACGAGGCGGTGTCGACGGTAGCAAAATCCGACAAGATTGACACCGGCAAGGCCAACCAGGGTGTTGCCCTGGTAACTGAAATATCAGCGGCCGATTTTTTAGCCGATGAGAAATATAACGAAGAGGTGTTCGGTCCATTTTCGATGATCATTGTAGCCGATGACATGGCTCAACTGGAACAGGTTGTCGATTCACTACACGGGCAGTTAACAGCCTCGGTGATGGCCGAAAAGGAAGAACTTGCCGGCCACAAACACCTGCTGGATAAGCTGGCCAATCTGGCCGGGCGGGTTATACTTAATGGTCCGCCAACCGGCGTTGAAGTGGGCAATGCCATAGTGCATGGTGGTCCCTTCCCGGCAACGTCCGACAGCCGCTTTACATCGGTGGGTACATCCTCTATCAAACGCTTTGTACGCCCCGTTTGCTGGCAAAACTGGGACGAAGACCTGCTGCCTGATGAATTAAAAACAAATAACCCCCTCAATATCTGGCGGCTGTTTAATAACGAATGGAGTAAATAGTCATTAGGCACTGGTCATTAGTCATTGAATAGGTCGTTAAAGTTGGCCGCTGGACTAATGACCAATGACCCAATGACCAATGACTAACACCCAATGACAAAAACTTTTTTCTGTATAGACGCCCACACCTGCGGCAACCCGGTACGGCTGGTAGCCGGTGGCGGGCCAAACCTGCAGGGTAATAATATGAGCGAAAAGCGTCAGCATTTTCTCAAGGAGTATGACTGGATCCGCAAGGGGCTGATGTTTGAACCACGCGGGCACGATATGATGTCGGGCAGTATTTTGTATCCGCCGCACGACCCGCAAAACGATGTGGCCGTGTTATTTATCGAGACCAGTGGTTGCCTGCCCATGTGCGGGCACGGCGCCATAGGCACCATCACCATTGCGGTTGAAGAAGGCCTCATCACCCCAAAAACGCCCGGAAAAATTCGCATGGAAGCCCCTGCCGGCTTGGTGCTGATTGAATACAAACAGGAAGGCAAAAAGGTAAAATCGGTAAAGCTAACCAATGTGCCGGCTTATCTTGCAGCTGAAAATTTAACGGTTGAATGCCCTGACCTGGGCACTTTAACGATTGATGTAAGCTACGGCGGTAACTTTTATGCCATTGTTGATCCGCAGGAAAATTTTATAGGCTTGGAGGATTATACTGCGGATCAGCTCATTTCGTGGAGCCGGGTATTAAGGCAAAGGATAAACGAAAAATATACTTTCGTGCATCCCGAAAACCCAACGATTAATAGCTGTTCGCATATTTTATGGACAGGCAAAACGCTATCACCTGAAGCTACTGCACGCAATGCCGTGTTTTACGGCGATAAAGCGATCGATCGCTCGCCATGCGGAACAGGGACATCGGCGCGTATGGCGCAATGGCATGCTAAAGGCAAATTAAAAAAGGGCGATAAATTTATTCACGAAAGCATCATCGGAAGTCAGTTTATTGGCACGGTTGAGGAAGAGGTAATGATAGGAGATAAGCCCGCCATAATTCCCGGCATTGAGGGTTGGGCACGGATTTACGGCTATAACACCATCAAAATTGATGACGAGGATGATCCGTATGCTTATGGGTTCCAGGTGATATAAACAGAAACCAAAAAACCATGTCATTGCGAGGAGCCCAGCGACGAAGCAAACTCGTCGGAGATTGGTCGACGTTTGTGCATTGATGCTATATATGGCGACGAGGTTGCTTCCCGCTTTCAGCGGATCGCAATAACAAATTATAATAACTATGAGTAAAGCAATAATAATCGGTGGCGGTGTGATCGGGCTGTTTTCGGCCTATTACCTGCACAAATCTGGTTGGGAAGTTGATGTGCTGGAGCAGGGCGACCTGACGGATAACTGTTCGCACGGCAATGCCGGCATGGTAACGCCCAGTCACTTTGTGCCCCTGGCTTCGCCAGGTATGATAGAGCAGGGTATCCGGTGGATGTTTAACAGCAAAAGCCCGTTTTATGTAAAGCCATCGCTTAATAAAGAACTCATCAGTTGGGGCCTGAAATTTGTAAAAAGCGCTACCAAAAAACACGTCGACCGGTCAGCGGGCGGATTGAGGGACATTGCCATGTTAAGCCGCGACCTCTACCATCAATTTGAAAAAGATACCGCTGTTGAATTTGGTTTGACGGATAACGGTATCCTGATGTTGTTTAAATCGCCAAAGGTAGAAGAAGAAGAACTTCATATGGTTGAAAAGGCTACCAACCTTGGCCTCGATGCCCAATACTTAACCCCTGCCGAATGCCGCAAATTGCAGCCCGATATTGAGTTGGATATTTTAGGGGCCGTACACTATCACTGCGATTCGCATATGTATCCAAATAAACTTATGAAGGGTTTGGTGAAGTACCTGGAGGCAGAGGGTGTGCGCATTCATCGCAACAGCGAAGTAACCGGGATTGCACATGGCAGCGGAAAGATAACCGCAGTAAGTACCCGCGATAAAGAATTTACGGGCGATAAATTCCTCATTGCAACCGGCTCCTGGTCGCCGGGCGTTACAAAGCTGGTAGGGCTTAGCATCCCGCTGATGCCGGGTAAAGGTTATTCATTTATGGATCACGACCCGGTTAAAAAAATGACTATTCCTTCCATATTATGCGAAGCCAGGGTTGCCATAACCCCCATGAACGGCAGCATCCGTTTTGGCGGCACTATGGAAGTAGGCAAAATAAATAAACTGATAAACATGAATCGCGTGAAGGGTATAGTGGAATCGGTTCCTAAATATTTCCCTGATTTTAAATTGCCTGTGCCGGATGAAAAGGATGTTTGGTTTGGATTTCGGCCGGTATCGCCAGATGGTTTGCCTTATATTGGTATGTCATCTAAATACAAAAACCTGGGTATTGCCACAGGGCATGCCATGATTGGTTTGGCTTTAGGCCCCGCAACGGGGAAACTGATTGCGGATGCTTTTAATGAGGAGAAGCCGGTAATGGACGCTGGTATATTCGCGCCGGAAAGGTTTCAATAGGCTGATTTAAAAGTAATTAAGCTTATTATTGCTACATGAAAGTACTGCCCTTCACCATTCCCGTACCGCATGATCACACGATAATTGTGCAGGAAGAGGTGTTGCCTCACTTTTATACTTATCTGCACAGGCATGCCGAAGCACAAATAACCTGGATAAAAAAAGGAAGCGGTACTTTATTAGCCGGAAATAGCATGAAGCCATTCCGTGACGGCGAAATTTACTTGCTGGGTGCAAATCAACCTCATTTATTTAAAAGTGATCCGGTTTATTTTTTGCCCGATAGTGATAAAGATGTGCAAACGGTTACCATTTTTTTTAATCCCCTGGGCAAATTAGCCGCCTTGTTTAGCCTGCCTGAAATGAAAACGGTGAAGGTCTTTGTGGAACAATCGCAAAATGGCTTTAAAATATCAGACAGTAATTACACTGAAACTGCCGGTAGAATTGCTGCCATACATCGCGTATCCGGGTGTAATCGGCCAGTTCATTATCTTTTAATTTTAGGGTGATGGTTTGATATTTATCCGACGTGTTAAATATCCCAACCGCTTTGCCGCCATCCTCCAGTTCTTTTATCCAAACCTGGTAGTTATCCGTTTTTATGGCCTGCTTTGCTTCTTTACCCAGCGCGTCCT
>Ga0206898_10024_pt2 | contig 26598 bp, 23 predicted proteins | sample Alteio_BWOrgHeat_50_FD_153237 | JGI IMG/M metagenome (GOLD analysis project Ga0206898, IMG submission 153237) | Enriched cells from forest soil in Barre Woods Harvard Forest LTER site, Petersham, Massachusetts, United States -... | ecosystem: Environmental > Terrestrial > Soil > Temperate forest >...
ATATGCGGTTTATAGATTTTATGGTTTTTTACCCCATGGAAAATTTTAAAAGAAAAAAATTGGGGGGAGATCAACTTGGTAGAGCCGTTTTTTTAGCAAGTTTAAATGTGAGTTTTATAATAATTATTGTAGTTGAAATTATTTGTTTTTTATTTCGAGTAGACATTGCTGCCGGCTCTAACTTCCAGCTGAAATTTGCTGTTGCGGCGATTATAAACGTGCAATTATTCCGCTATATTTATATAAGTAGAAAACGTTACGAATATATCACCTCTAGTCAATATAAACCTTTTGAAACAGGCATCAAGTTAGGTGTTGCTATAACGTTTTCGATTTTTATAGCTTGCCTAATAGGAACTATCGGGATACCAGTAGCTATCAGCAAATTGTTAGCTAAGTAACCTGCCCGGTTAAGTGTCCCACTTGGCCGGGATAACGTTTTACCGGAAACGACGCTGCTTTTTGCATCATCCCTCTCAAGAGTGTATTTTTAGTGTAGGAGAGCTGTAGTCAGAGACTACAGGCATAGTCGTCCGAAGTTTGGAAACTTCGGACAGGAGGGTGTTTTTATGTACTATGGCGGCGACGAGTATCAGGGGACAAAGGTATTGTGGAACTTTGGAGGCCTTATGATTGACGGATTAAGAGGTAAATAAATTTTAATTAAGTAGTAAATTGAAGGATATGCGGTTTATAGATTTTATGGTTTTTTACCCCATGGAAAATTTTAAAAGAAAAAAATTGGGGGGAGATCAACTTGGTAGAGCCGTTTTTTTAGCAAGTTTAAATGTGAGTTTTATAATAGTTATAATAGTCGAAATTTTTTTTTATTTATTAAGGGTAGATATTGCCAGTGGCACTAACTTCTTTCTTAAATTTGCTATTGGGGCGATGGTGAACACGCTATTATTCCGTTATATTTATATAAAGAAAAAACGTTACGAATATATTACCTCCAGGCAATATAAACCTTTTGAAACAGGCATCAAGTTAGGTGTTGCTATAACGTTTTTAATTTTTATAGCTTGCCTAATAGGAACTATTGGGATACCTGTAGCTATCAGCAAATTGTTAGCTAAATAACCCGCCCGGTTAAGTGTCCCACTTGGCCGAGATAACGGAAACTTCGGACAGCGGGGGGACATGGCGAGACGGCGCATCTTTAGTATTGGCTGGATTAGGGGTGGTATCTGAATTTACTGGTCTTGGCGAAGCATGGGATGGTATGGTAGGTCTTGGAATAGCTGTGGGAAGTTTGAGTTATGATATTTGGGATGCTACGCATCCATCAAAATAAGACACAATGGATAATAAAAAAACATTATACAAAAGCCAAACATATAATCCTTTAAAAGCATTTTTATACGCTTTACCTATTTATACCATACTCCTTGGAATAATATTTCTAATTTCAATGCAATTACATAAACCTGCTTTGGGCGTCGTTGGTTGGATTATTATTAGTTCCGTGCCTTTTCTATTTCAGAGGCGTTTTAAAGAAGTTTTTACAAGGAATATTGAATTGATATTTGACAATCAAAGCCTTTTTATAAAAGAATATGCTATTGGAACTGGTAGTTTGATAAAAGAAGTGACTATCCAATGGGCCGCTATGAAATCTTTTAAATGTTCGTTTTCGTCTAACGTAACATACCTTACAATAGGGTTACGTAACGGGTCGACTGTTAACTTGTCTTTTAAAGAGGAAAGGACCCAAGAACAAGTAATAAACGAGCAGAGCGTCTTCAGCATATTTTATTATTATGTTAGGCAATTTAATTCGGATAAGCAACAAGAAGACACTATCAAGTTAAAGCCAGGATTCTTAACAACTAAATCTGGAGCAGTTGTTCTTTACGGTATAGCTATTTTGGCGGTTGTTGCAATAGTCATTCACGTTGTGTTAGCACCTAAAACATTTATGCTGTCATTTATGAGTTTCTTTTTAATTATAGGATTACTTGTTAAGCGAAAGACTGATAAAGACTTATACAATAAAATCAATCAGTTAGAACCTCGCCCTCCAATTGATTAAACCGGAGGAACATGGACAAAAGGCGCGATACTGGCAGCGGAAATTCTTTTTCCTGAAGTTGGTCTAATCTACAGAGGGGCTGATATTTTAACAGGTGTATTATCGGGTAGAACTTTGACAGATAGACTAGGTGACGGAGTTGATAATGTTCAATAGCACTTAAAATTATATTTAGCGATCATGTTTTTTTTCGACTATGTTTATTACAGAATTACGCAATGGAAGTTTAAATCGCAAGGAAGTACAGGACCGCCCCCGCCCGGCAAGGTGTCCCACTTGGCCGGGATAACGAAATGTTTAACATGGGACGAAACCCGGCAGTATGTTGGATGCCCCTTGTTTAGCAAGTTGCTGAACGCTTCCATATAGTAATAATTGCTGAATTATTTGGTGACGCGATTTTGTCAGTACTTTTCGTATTTTTTGTGATATTGATGGGGCGTAAAACCGCCATAACGGCCCGGAAATGCGCTTTTTGCCGGAATTTACGTGCCGCCAACTGTTCCACCCTGTTCCACTTCAATTTAGTGGAACAGCAGCATATTTTGTGGTTACATTAACAAATATGGTTTCCCGGTGGAGGTGATCTACATAGGTCTTAGCAATTCACCCATTCAGCAACTCAGCAGTTCCCTCAATCACTAATTCACCAACTCAAAACCGCCCCAATCATCCAATCATCCCCAGCAAATCATCATCATTAATGATGGCGATATTCAGTTTGGTGGCTTTTTCGAGTTTGGCGGGGCCCATATTGTCGCCGGCGACCAGGTAGTTGAGTTTGGCGGATATGCTGCTTACTATTTTGCCGCCGTTTTGCTCAATGATATCTTTAAGTTCTTCGCGCGAGTATTTTTCAAAAACGCCACTGATGATAAACGTTTTGCCGCTCAGGCTTTCGCTGGCCAGGGTTACCTGCCGCTCTTCGGCAATAAACTGTAGCCCGTGAGCCCTTAATTTGGCAATTTCGGCCTGGTGTTTTTCATCGCCAAAATATTCAATAACGCTTAAGGCTATGCGTTCGCCAATTTCTTCCACAGCGCTTAGTTCTTCGGCGGTGGCAGCCATCAGAGCATCAATATTTTTAAAGTATGCGGTCAGTTTTTTAGCCACGGTGGCGCCCACGTAGCGGATGCCCAGGCCAAACAACACCTTATCAAAAGGCATTTCTTTTGATTTTTCGATGCCATCCAGCATATTGGTGATGGAGCGCTCGCCAAAACGGTCCATTTGTTTCAGGTCATCGGCATGGTCCTTCAGGCTGTAAATATCACTAATGTGGCTGATGAAACCCTTCTGGAAAAGCGTTTCGATGGTTTCGTCGCCCAGGCCGTCGATATTCATGGCCTTACGATCAATAAAGTGCTGCATTTTACCCACAATCTGCGGTGGACAGCCTTCGTCGTTCGGGCAATAAAAGGCTGCTTCGCCTTCCTTGCGTTCCAGCAGGGTGTTACAGGCAGGGCAGTTGGTTATATACAGGATGGGCTGCGCTTCAGGTTTGCGTTTTTCCAGGTTTACGCCGGTGATCTTGGGGATAATTTCGCCGCCTTTTTCAACATACACCCAGTCGCCTTCGTGCAGTTTAAGGCGTTTTTCAATTTCGTCGGCATTGTGCAGGGTGGCGCGTTTTACGGTGGTGCCGGCTAAAAACACCGGTTTTAAATTGGCCACCGGGGTAACCGCGCCGGTGCGGCCCACCTGGTAGGTAACGGCAAGCAGTTCGGTTTCGGCTTCCTCGGCTTTGTATTTATAAGCTATGGCCCAGCGCGGCGATTTAGCGGTAAAGCCCAAATCCTGTTGCGCACGGTAGCTGTTTACTTTTATCACAATACCATCAATATCATAACTCAGGTCGAAACGGTTTTTGTCCCAGTGTTTTATAAACTCAAAAACCTGGTTAATATCGGTGCACAGTCGGCTGTGTTCGTTGGTGTGGAAGCCCCAGCTTTTTACGGCCTGCAGGCTTTCCCAATGGGTTTTAAATAAAGGCGTATCGGTGTACAAAAAGTACAGGTAACAATCCAGCGGACGTTTAGCCACCTCGGCCGAATCCTGCATTTTTATGGTGCCCGATGCAAAGTTGCGCGGGTTGGCGTAAGGCAATTCGCCAAGCTCAATACGTTCGGTATTGAGGCGTTCGAAAGCTTTGAGGTGCATAAATACCTCGCCGCGAATCTCGAAGTGGTCGGGATAATCGCCGCTATGCAGGCGTTTGGGAATGGTGTTAATGGTGCGCACGTTGGTGGTTACATCGTCGCCCTGCACGCCATCGCCGCGGGTTACGGCGCGCACCAGTTTGCCTTCTTCATAGGTAAGGCTCATGCTCAGCCCGTCGAACTTCAGTTCGCACACATATTCAAAATTATCGCCTATGGCCTTGCGGATGCGCTGATCGAAATCAAGCAGTTCCTGTTCGTTATAGGTGTTCCCCAGCGATAGCATAGGCCATTTATGCTTTACTGTTACAAACTCCTTGGTAATAAAACCGCCAACCAGTTGCGAGGGCGAGTCGGGATCCAAAAACTCAGGGAATTGTTTCTCCAGGGAGATGAGTTCTTCGAGTTTTTTATCAAAATCAAAGTCGGTGATGGTAGGCATAGCCAGCACATAATAATTATAATTATGTTGCTTTAATTCGACTGAAAGGCTCTCTATCCGGGTTTTTGCTTCGGCGGGTGACATACAGCGAAGATAATAAATTTAACAAATACATTAAGGGCATTTGTGCAGGATTGGCGGTTGCTTCACCAATACCATCCCGAAAGGAGAGCATTTAAGTTCGATCTTTTCTATCACCCTACATGCCCACTCAGCATGCTGGTAAAAATAATGAGCAGCACCAGCAGGCTTATCCCTACGTACTTATAATCTTTTTCGAGCACAAAGCCAATGGTTGAAAAAACCACTCTTAATATCGGTGTGGCTATCAGCAGCATGATACCTAATTGTATAATGGCCTGCCCCCGAAGGCTCAAAACGCCACCGATAACGCCAGCTGGCGTACTTACAAAAGTGGGTACACCTTTAAAAACGTGATAGTCGGCAACGCCATGGCCATGCCTTATCATATAATACACGCCGCCAATAAAAACAATGCCGATAGATATTACCGTACCCGCCCGAAGCACCTGGCCCAGTAAAAGTTGCATGTCCTTATCTTTAAATTTGCTCATGTTCTGTTTTATGTCGATCAAGTTTGGTAACCCAGTGGAAGCTCAATTAGTCAACTGTTAAATTTAAATCTTACCCGTCAGCCCGTGATAGATCATCTGCACCGCCAATGCCGAAATGACGATGGCGAACACATAACGCAACCATGTGGATGAACCGGTATTTACTAATATTTTTGATCCCGTATACGCCCCGGCCAGCACACCAATAACCACCGGCATAGATAATCCCGGACTGATATACCCCCGCTGAAAATAAACCACGGCACTGGCCGACGCGGTAACGCCTATCATGAAATTACTGGTGGTTGTTGACACTTTAAAAGGGATCCGCATGATGGTGTCCATGGCTATAACCTTTAAAGCGCCGGAGCCTATACCCAGCAACCCCGATATAATCCCTGCGAAAATCATCATAAAAAAGCCGCCGCCAACGCGCGTAACGCTGTATTCAATGGTACCATTAGGTCCGGGGTAACTGCTGTTGAGTTTTAGTTTTTCGGCGAGATAGCTTTTTTCGCGAACAATATTTTCTGTTTTTTTCTTTAGCGACAATAGCGCCGAGCCGATTAAAATAACACCGAAAATGATGGCAATGTATTGCGTAGGCAAGTAAAGCGCCAGGATAGCACCGCAAGCGGCGCCAATAGTTGTAGCAATTTCCAGGAACATGCCCAGCCGCATATTGGTGATTCCCTCCTTAACAAATGCTGCCGCCGAGCCGGACGATGTAGCAATTACTGACACCAGGGACGCCCCGATAGCGTAATGAATATCGACATTAAGGCCGAGGGTTAACAAAGGGATGATGACAAACCCGCCGCCAAGGCCGGTTAAGGAGCCCAGCAAGCCGGCAAAATACGACCCAACAAGTATGATTAAGGTAAATGCAACTACAGCCATAAACAAAGCGGATGACAGATGCGACAAAAGTAAGCATAACTTTTTTTAGGGGCCTACTTTAATGTTTATCTATGGAATACGTGGAGTTTGAGGGAATTATTTATATGCTCCCAGGGTTCCGCTTTAACACGCAGGTTATTGACTTCCAGGCGTAAGATGGCTTCATTCTTCCATCACGATAGGTTAATAACATTCATAACCACATAGGGCTGGCACGTCTCTACCTCCATCTACCAAATGACCAATGACTAATGACCTAATGACTAAATTTATTATCTTAGCGCTCTTTTAAAATAACGATGAATAAATTTTATGGAACGGGCGTTGCTGTGATAACGCCTTTTCAGGCAGACGGGCAAGTGGATTACGAGGCTTTGGGCCGCGTGATCGACCACATTATTGACGGAGGTGTTGAATACCTTGTAAGTTTGGGTACAACCGGCGAGAGCGCCACATTGAGCAACGACGAACGAAAGCAGGTTTGGGCCTATACAGCAGGCCGCGTAAACGGCAGGGCGGGCCTGGTGGCTGGCATCGGCGGCAATAATACCCTTGAAGTTGTTGAGCAGTTAAAGCAATTTGATACTACCGGATACGATGCTATATTATCGGCCAGTCCACATTATAATAAGCCAACACAGGAGGGCATTTACCAGCATTACAGGGCTTTGTCGCAGGCTTCGCCTCTGCCAATGATCTTGTATAACGTACCCAGCCGTACCGGCAGCAACATCAGCGCAGCTACTATTGTGCGCCTGGCGACGGATTTTAAAAACATTATAGGCATAAAGGAAGCAGGCGGCAACTTCGACCAAATCAATGAGGTAATGCGCGATAAACCGGCTGATTTTATGATGATATCCGGCGATGACCCGGTTACTTTGCCCATGATGGCTTTGGGTGGTGTTGGGGTGATATCGGTAGTAGGTAATTCATTACCGGCACCGGTTTCGAATATGGTGCGTTTGTGCCTTGCCGGCGATTATACTGCTGCGCAAAAAATCCATTCTTCATTGATTGATTTTACGCGGTTGATGTTTGTTGAGGGTAGTCCCGCTGGCACCAAGGCAGCCATGAAGCACTTGGGTATCTGCGGTGATACACTGCGGTTGCCACTGGTACAGGTAAGTGAAAGTACAGCCGCAAAAATTGTGGACGAAACAAAAAAGTTAAGTTACGTTGAATGAAGTCCTTCCGGACCAGGCAGAAAAAAAACCTTTATCAAAAAACCCGTCGGTTTTGCCGGCGGGTTTTTAAATTGAATAAGGTTGAGATCTCGCGATACCCTTATTACTAACCTTTGTTTTTAGCTTCCTGAACTTCCAGACGAATAGCCTGCGCTAAATTTTTCAGGTCTTGCATGCCTTTACGAACGCGTGTCCCCGCGGCGCTGTTGCCTTTGTTGTAAAATTTGTCAGCATCTGCTTCCAAAGACGCTACTAGTTCTTTTACTTCAGTAAATTTTTTCATTTCAGTTACTCCTTTTTAAAAATTGAGGTTTATTGTTTTGTAAGGCTAATCTAAATTGTTTTTTCTAAAATAAAAACTTTTAATGCAATAAAAATAATGCCCCTATTATGGTTTTTTTCCACATTATGACACACCCATGAATATTAAAATCATATTAAAATACATCGCTATCAATTAATATATAATAAATATTTACTCACAGGCGAAATTTACCGACAATATTAAATTATAAATTAGCTAATAATTAAAACACGCATATTTATGATACAAAGTGGCTAAACCGGAGAATAGAGCACTTTATTAAAATACACTGCGTTAAACCCAAATTATCTGTGCTTTTTTATAATATTTCGGGATAATATTTATGCACTTTGATGATCAATTCGCCAAATAAAGTGTTGGCCCAGGCGAACCATTTACGTGTAAAATCCGAGGGATCGTCTTTATTAAACGATTCGTGCATAAAACCAGTGCCGGCATGGGTGTTTTTCAGCCATGCCAGGCATTGAGAAATTTCCGATTTACTGGTTGAAGTGAGCGCCCGCATAATGATACTCATGGGCCAAATGTAGTTTAAACCCACATGCGGTCCGCCGATGCCTTCGGCTGCTTTGCCTTTAAAAAAGTAGGGATTAGCATTGCTCAAGACCATCCGTCGGGTGTTCTGGTACACGGGGTCGGTTGCCGACACGGCGCCAAGGTATGGCAGGGCCAGCAAACATGGCACATTGGCATCGTCCATAAATAACTGATTACCGTAGCCATCAACTTCGTAAGCTATCACCTTCCCAAAAACCGGGTGTTGGGCATGCGCGTACTTTTGCAGAGCCTCCCCTACTTCAGCTGCCAGGGCATTGCAGGCATCAGCGGTGGCTTTATCACCCGCTATCGTTCCATACATTTCAGCAAGTTGGCCAAGGCTCAATTTGGCAAAGTAGTTGGAAGGGATTAAAAAAGGATAGATCGTAGCATCATCCGAGGGGCGGAAAATAGAGCAAATCAGCCCTATAGGTTTTACCGGGTTGCCAAAACCGCCGTTTGGTGCTGTATCGCTGGCCACTTCGGTGCGTCGTTGAAAATGATATGTTCCTGGCCCGTCTTTGCGTTGCTGCTCTTTAAAGGTGGCCAATATGGCTTTGCCCGCTTTTTGCCAGTTTTCATCAAAAAAGCTGCCGTCGCCGCTGATTTTCCAGTAGTTATAGGCCAGCCTGATGGGATAACACAGCGAATCAACCTCCCATTTGCGCTCGTGGAGTTCGGGCTTCATGTCGGTGCGGTCGCTATCCCATTCGCTGCCGGTAGGGCCCGCGTTAAAAGCGTTGGCATAAGGATCAATCAGGATGCAGGCAGCTTGCCGGTTCAAAACGCCCTTTACCAGGTTTTTAAGTTCAGTATCTTCCTTAATTAAGGGCAAGTACGGAAACACCTGTGCCGATGAGTCGCGCAGCCACATGGCATTGATGTCGCCTGTTATCACAAAGGTGTCGGGCTTGCCATCCTTCATCGCGTAATTAACAGTGGTATCCAATGTGTTAGGGTAGCAATTCTCGAAAAGCCAGGCCATTTCGGGATCTTTTATAGTAGCTTTAATCTTTGATATGGTTGTTTCCACAGCTTTGCTGGTAAATTTCCTTGCAGCGGGAGCCGGGCGTTTACTTTCGAATGGATTGGATTTAAACCATCTGGGCGTCAGACCCAGGGACAAGCCGGCGGTAGTTACGCCGTTAATTTTTATAAAATCACGTCGGGAAAGCATATTACTGAATTGATGTGGCGTAAAAATAGAAAAGCCTCCCGTAATATCGAAAGGCTATTAAATATTAATATAAATTAACTAAAATCAAGACGAAGGGAGTAGTCGATTTATTATTGCTTCTAAATTATTCTGATTAATTTCTACTCCACTATATAATTCGGTAAATTTTAATTTGTATGCCCTAAAAAGGTCTATTGCTTGTTTTAGCTCTGACACTACAATTTGTTTACTCAAATACCCCTTATGAACATTCATTCCCACGCAGTCCTGATCGAAGCCCAAATCCATTGGTATCGGGAAAATTTCAACATAGGTCAAACTCAATTTCTCGTAATCGCCCAACAAATTACCCCAATTTATTGAACTTTCGCTTTTACATAAAATGTTTACAAACGCCATATTATCTTAAAAATTCAATTGAAATTTGATTATCGACACCTAAGTTGTTTATGATTGCTAAGATTCTACCTTTAAATTCAGTTGATCTGGACATAATAATACTCTGCCCCCTAATGTCAAAAGATAATATGATATTTGCCTTAGCCGGAAGATTTTTATGTCCCCAAATAGTACGGCCAACAACATACTGAATTACATTTTTAATTTTTTCTTCAGTCGTTATATCAAAATTAAATATCAATGTAGCTTCATTTTTGTTTTCATTGAAAGCTTCAGTTGTCATTGAGTTCCATCTCAAATCATATACAGTAATTTTACTTAATTCCATCATTACATAACTGATAGTACGTGGTATTCTGTAAATGTAAAAAAGCCTCCGGAATTACCGAAAGCCTTTAACTATTTTACAAATTTTATTTCCGAGTTATGCCAATGGCAGCGACACGATAAACGATGTTCCTTTCCCTAAAAGTGATTTTACCGTAATGGTACCGTGCATCTCTTCAATGGCCTGTTGGGTAAAGTACAGCCCGAGCCCCATGCTTTTTTTATTGATGCCCGATTTGAAGTATTTTTTAAAAATATTTTCCTTTTGTGATGGATTAATACCCAAACCATTGTCTTCAATCTCGATGACGCAGTTTTCATCTTTCCTGTAAGAGCGAACTTTTATCCATTGCTCGGGCTTACTAAAATCGGCGTATTTTACGGCATTTGATATCAGGTTATTAAACACCACTTTAATTTCGGCTATGTTGCATTTGAGTTCCCAAACTTCCAATTCGCTTACAAATTGTACTTTTTGGCCGCCGGCAAAAAAACTGTTCTGACTTTTAATGTCGTTTACTAATTCAACCAGGTTACATATCTCCTGCTTTTTGCCGCTGTCGTTGCGAATCATATTCAACACATCATGAATGTATTTGTCCTGCAATTCAAGCGTTTCGCGCATCATTTGGATGTATTCCGGCAGCTTAGCAATGTCCTTTTCACGTTCGAGCACCGATACCAGACCGGTGAGCGATGAAATTGGCGAACGCAGATCGTGCGTAACCGAATAAGCAAATTGTTTGATACGTTCGTTCATCTCGTTGAGTGCCGTATTTTGCTCCACAATCACCTTTTGCGATGTGTGCAATTTACGGAGCATAATACCCGACAGGAACCATGAACATATTAAAATGATGGCCGAAATCATGATATCCAGCTCAAAAACATCCTGGTCAACTGTACGCGATGTTTCGCCGAGCGTAGCAGAAAAGCTTTGCTGTTTGATGGTCAAGTTGTCGGAAATGGTATTGATTTCCAAAATCAGCGCATCCCTGTCAACTGGTTTACCCGAATGGATATCGGCATAAGCTTGTGTTCCGATGGAATTCAGCGTAGCCACCAGGGTATTAGCCTGTTGCCATGCGGTAATAGCCGATTTAAAGAAGGGTTCGTTTTTAAATTTCTTGTAAAACCATACCAGTTGGGGCAGATCGGCTTTATTATTGCCACCCATTAAAAATCCAAGCCTGGCTAACCTGCTGTCTTCACCGGCTTCGAGACCCTGCATAGCCATAATGTCGCCTTTTGGGATGCTGATATCGCTTTTAAAATACAGGTAGTCGGTTTCGTCGTGCGAATAAATATAATTGATCAAATGCCTCGCAGCATCTTTCTCGCCCTTTGAATATTGAGATTCGAAATTGGTATATGCCCTGGTCGATGACAGGATTTTTACGGAATAATAATGAGTAACGCTAATTGCAACAGTGGCAATTAACACGGCAATAGTTAAGGAAATAATTACTCTCTTCATCTCAATCACGCGCGGGAGTTTATGTATTTTATCTCTTGATTAAGAAAACATACGCCCGGCTTAATTCTCTTATACGAAACGATGAACAAAGGGTTATATTTTTTTACGTAGAGGCGCAATACTTTGCGTCTCCATGACAATTCCCGGAAAAAATAATCCTTTGATTTCAAACCGCATGGAGATGCATAGTTCAGAGACGCAAAGTATTGCGTCTCTACGAAAATGTGAATGAAAAAAGCCTTCCTGTAACGAAAGGCTTCCCAATATGTATTTTGATCGAAGGCTTTACGCCACTACCAATTTGTTTTCCTTATAATATCCTGCTTTAAGCTTTTGGGCCATTTCGCTGTAGGCATCCAGGGTACGTTGTACATCTTCCAGGCTGTGGGCAGCTGTTGGGATGAGCCTTAACAGGATCAATCCTTTAGGGATAACCGGGTATATCACAATGGAGCAGAAGATGCCATAGTTCTCGCGGAAATCGCGGGTTAAGGCAGTTGCCTCAGAGAGGTCGCCTTCCAAAAATACCGGAGTAACCATAGTATTGGTAACACCCAGGTTAAAGCCGCGTTCTTTTAAGCCCTTTTGCAGAGTCGATGATATCAGCCACAGTTTTTCACGCAATTCAGGCTGTGTTTTCAGCAATTCAAAACGTTTTTTTAAGCCGATAACCATTGGCATAGGCAATGCTTTGGCAAATATCTGCGAGCGCATATTATAGCGCAAGTAATCAACAATTTCTTTATCAGCTGCCACAAAAGCCCCTATTCCGGCCATTGATTTAGCAAAGGTGGCGAAGTAAACATCCACCCCATCAATACAATCCTGTTCTTCGTGCGTGCCTGCGCCGGTTTTGCCCATGGTACCAAAACCATGTGCATCGTCAACCAGTAAACGGAAGTTGAATTTATCTTTCAGTGCGACAATCTCTTTTAATTTACCCTGTGCACCCGACATGCCAAAAACGCCCTCGGTGATCAGCAGGATGCCGCCACCGGTTGCTTCGGATAGTTTGGTGGCACGCTCAAGCTGCTTTTCGCAGCTCTCGAGGTCGTTGTGCTGGTAAACAAAGCGTTTGCCCATGTGCATCCGCAAACCATCAATAATACAAGCATGCGATTCGGCATCATAAACAATAACGTCGTTACGGTCAACCAGTGTATCAATGATGGATACCATACCCTGGTAGCCGTAATTTAACAAAAAAGCATCGGGTTTGCCTACAAAAGCGGCCAGGTCGTTTTCCAATTCCTCGTGGTGCCTGGAGTTACCCGACATCATACGCGCGCCCATTGGGTACGCCATACCGTAATCGGCAGCTGCCTGTGCATCGGCTTCCCTTACTTCAGGATGATTGGCCAGACCAAGGTAATTGTTAAGGCTCCAAACCAGATGTTCTTTACCATTAAATTGCATGTGGGGCCCTATTTCGCCTTCCAGTTTTGGGTATGAGAAATAGCCATGCGACCATTTTTGGTGCTGCCCAAGCGGGCCGCCCATACTTTTTGATATCTTGTCAAATAAATCCAACGTGCTTTTCCTTTAAAGCACAAATATAGCCCTTAAATGGGTTATTAACAATCGTTATTACTTTTTATAATAGGCTATAATCGAGATGTGAGATTTGAGACGCGAGATTTGAGATTGAAATATTAGTTCTTTAGAGTTATCGATAAAAACAAAAGACGAACGGGTATTAGCCATTCGTCTTTTGTTCTGTCTCACGTCTCAAATCTCACGTCTCAAATCTAATCTACATTATCATGCAGGAAGGAGTTGTTATTACGTATCTCGGTTTTGCCGTCTTCATCGGGAAGCAGCGAAAAGCGGGAGATCTGGCTTTCGTTTGATGCAGGTGTTTGCTGTAAAGCTATTTCCTTGCGTTTATAGGCCGGTACATTTTCCATTTCCTGCAGGCCGCCATTACGCAGTTTCATGCTCAGGTCCTTCAACCGCATGATCCGCTCGCGCGATTTGCGTAACTGATCTTCAATGGACTCATCTGTTTTATGGTCATCCGCACCAACAGTAATTTCCGGCTCCAGTTCGGGCATTTTTTGCTCGCTAACGGGTTCAAAGCTGGCAGCCACAGGCTCAACCACCTTAAAAGTCATTTCGGGCATATCAAATGCTTCGTTTTCAACAACCGGCGGTTCTTCTGGCATCAGGTTATGTTTTACCATCGGCGGTTCTTCCGCACGCGGCGCAAATAAATCAAACAAACCATTTTGCTTTGCAGTATCTTCTTTTTGTTTCGCCTGCTCTTCTTTATGATGTTTTAAATAAGGAGCTGCAACCGGTTCTGGTTTTACAGGGGTAATAAACTCATTTACGGCGCGGTTAGTATGCGGAACTGTTGGATCAAGGATAGAAATAACTTTCTTCTCGCCTTCCAGCTTTTCGCGTTCGTCCCTGGTTTGGAAACCTGTTGCTATGATGGTCACCGATAATTTATCACCTAAGCTTTCGTCGATGCAATTACCCCAGATCAAATCGGCAGAAATACCGGCTTCTTCCTGAATGTAATCCGTAATCACGCTCACCTCATCCATGGTTACTTCTTTCAGGCCCGAGCTGATGTTCAGCAGGATATACCTGGCGCCTTCAATCTCGTTATCTTTTAACAAAGGCGATGACAAGGCGCCTTCTACTGCCAATTGAGCGCGATTTTCGCCTTCGGCCGAATAGCTCCCCATGATCGATACGCCGCTGTCCTTCATAACCGTGCGCACATCTTTAAAATCGACGTTTACATAGCCCGGAAGGGTGATAATTTCAGCAATGCCTTTGGCTGCTGTTGTTAAAATATTATCCGCTTCAGCAAAAGCTGAACCCAGCGTTAAGTTACCGAATATCTGGCGTAACCTGTCGTTTGATATTACGAGGAACGAATCAACATATTTTTTCAACTCCTCCATACCGGCGTCGGCCTGCATCTTGCGGCGTTTGCCTTCAAAAGCAAAGGGGGTAGTAATAATACCTACGGTTAATATATCAAGCTCGCGGGCGGCCTTGGCTATAATAGGGCTTGCGCCTGTACCGGTACCACCACCCATTCCTGCTGTTATAAACAACATTTTGGTGTTGGAACCCAGCATCTGTTTAATATCATCAATATTTTCAATAGCCGAGTTTTTTCCAACTTCGGGTATCGAGCCTGCGCCCATGCCTTCGGTAAGGCTGGCGCCCAATTGTACTTTATTAGGGATGGGACTCAATTCCAAAGCTTGTGCATCGGTATTGCAAACAATAAAATCCACACCTGTAATTCCCTGCCTGTACATGTGGTTTACTGCATTGCCACCACCGCCGCCAACACCAATTACTTTGATAATGGACGACTTTTCTTTTAACATCTCGAACTTCATATTCCTAATTTTCAGTTAAATGTGATTGATGAATAATCAGATTATCTGTAATGTAATATTAAGGGTTTTTCCACAACACTTATCCACAATTGTCGATATGTGGAAAGATTGCGGATTGTGAATAAAATTCAATTATTGATTAATTGAACCCATTTTCTAATGATTTATTTCAGAAAGTCCTCGTCCTTAATATCGTCTTTTATAAACTTTTTACCGCTTTCCAGTATCTTGCTCAACAAGCCAAATTTCTTGTCCTCGGCATATTTTTGCTTTACAGGTTTTACCTCGGCCACTGCCGGCGCACTATCGTTATACTCCATTTTCTGGATGCCTTTTATCAGCAGGCCTATACCGGTTGCAAACATTGGGCTTTGTAATTCTTCGTAAACGTTTTTTGGCAAAACCTCGTTTTTGGCCAGGTGCTCGTTGGGGAACCCGACGCGGCAATCCAACCCGGTAACAAACTCAACCAATTGCGACAGGTGCTTTAATTGCGCGCCGCCACCGGTTATTACAATGCCGGCTATCAGCTTCTTTTCGTAGCCCGATGATTTAATTTCATAGTAAACATGCTCGATGATCTCTTCCATACGGGCCTGTATGACAAATGCCAGGTTTTTAACGGATATTTCCTTTGGCTCGCGACCACGTAAACCCGGAACGCACACAATCTCGTTTTCCTTATTCTCATCAGCCAGGGCCGATCCGAACCTGATCTTTAATTGTTCGGCGATGTTGCGCATTACCGAGCAGCCTTCGCGTATATCTTCGGTTATGCTGTTGCCGCCAAACGGAATAACAGCAGTATGCCTGATGATGCCTTCGTGGAAAATAGCCACGTCGGTTGTTCCACCGCCAATATCAACCAAAACCACACCTGCTTCTTTCTCTTCGTCGCTCAAAACCGATTCGGAAGATGCAAGCGGCTCCAGTATCAGTTCCTGGCTTTCGAGCCCTGCCTTGTTAACGCATTTAACAATGTTTTTTATCGCGGTAACCTGGCCCGATATGATATGGAAATTAGCTTCAAGCCTCACACCCGCCATACCGATAGGGTCCTTTATGCCCGGTTCGCTGTCGATGGTAAATTCCTGCGGCAGCACATGGATAATCTCCTCGCCCGGAGGCATCACCAGGTTATACATGTCTTCAATCAGTTTGTCAATATCCTTGCGGGATATTTCGGATGTTACATCCTTGCGGGTGATGAGGCCGCGGTGCTGCAAACTTTTGATGTGCTGACCGGCAATCCCCACATTCACCACCCTGATTTCCACGTTCGATTGTGTCCCCGCCACATCGACAGCCACGCCTATACCCTGAACGGTTTTATCAATGTTCGAAACCATCCCACGGGTTACCCCCGCCGATTCGGCTTTGCCGATGCCCAATACCTCTATTTTGCCGTTTTTGCTTCTGCGGCCAACAATAGCACATATTTTTGTAGTTCCAATGTCCAATCCTACTACAATTGGCGAACTTTTTTCCTGAGTTGAGCTTTTGTCCATATTATTTCTTTATTAGCGATGTATCCTTAACCAATTTTGTTGAATCCGCTGCAGCCAGCCTTGCTTTCAACGAGTCCTTTTTAATATTTTCGTTCCGTACGCCAATTACCTGGTTAGCGTATTTAACATTGATGATTTTATAAGCGTCCCACCCTACCCTGGGCAGCGCTTTTTTGTAAAAAACCAGCAGATTATGAAACTTTGAGTCCAGCGAATCCGCATCACCAAGCAATATGCGGTTGTTGCCCACACGCGGCACCAATTCAATTTCGTGGTCTTTATTTACGTATATCTGCGCTATCTGCGCCTGCCACAGCGAATCCTTGCGGATATAACCTGCAGTTTTGAACACTGCCAGGGCAACAGGGTTACGTAAGGTATCCACCTCGCCGTTAAAAGGCTCATCAATAAAACCATTAGCCACCAAAACCCTGGCGGTAAAATTTGCAGAAAGCGGTATTTTCAAGCCGTGCTGATCTACATAAAAGTCTTTATCAAACTGGTTCATTATCCTTAAAACCGGCTGACGCTGACTAACCTCCACATTAATTATCCCATCCATATCGGCATAAACCTTGGCAAACTCAATAAATGGATTCGCCTTCAGCCTGCTTTCCAATTCGTGTATGTTTATGGTCTCCATCTTCCGGCCAATCAGTTCATTGCTTTTTAGGCCGAGGATATTATCGATCTCGTCCCTGTCGATGAAATATTGATTGCCGGGGATGTACACTTTAACGTTGCTGCAAACCACCTCTGATTTTTTTATGCCGATAAAACTCATCAGCACAACAAGCCCTCCCAGGCTTATCGCCCAGGCCGCTCCAATCAGGATGTATTTCCAAATCCGTTTTTTAAACATCTTGTAAAATATGTTTTAAGGGCTGCACCAGTTGATCAATATCGCCGGCGCCAACTGTTAAAAGCAGCTCCGGTTTTTCGTTTCGTACTATTTCAATAACTTCTTTTTTTCCTGCTTTTCTTTTGTTCTCCAATTTCATCCGCTCCAGCAACATGTCGGCGCTTACCCCTTCTATTGGTAACTCGCGAGCGGGATAAATATCCAGCAGCAGCAATTCGTCAACCATATCAAGCGCTCCGGCAAAGCCATCGGCAAAATCGCGTGTGCGGGTGTATAAATGCGGCTGAAAAATAGTTGTCAGCTTTTTCCCTGGATATAATTTCTTAACCGAACGGATGCAAGCCTTTAATTCCTCCGGATGATGGGCGTAATCGTCGATATATATATGGTGATCATTTTTCACGATATACTCAAAGCGGCGCTTTACCCCGGCAAATGATCCCAATGCATTTTTTACCGAGTCAGCCGGTATGTTTAACAGTAAAGCGGCTTCAATTGCGGCGACAGCATTTTCAACATTGTGCGTGCCCAGTATCCCCAGCCTGATATCGGCAATAGTGGTTGTGCCATTGCTGAAATCAAAATAAAAATCCCCGTTTTCAATACGCACGTTGTGGGCACTTGCATCGGCTTCAGCATCCACCGCGTAAGTATAGCCGGTATTAAGGGCTAAGCCTTTTTTATGAATGAGTTTACCGCCCGTTTTTATCTGCGAAGCAAACAACCTGAACGACTCTTCCAAATGACTGTGATCTCCATAAATATCCAGGTGGTCGGCATCCATTGATGTAATAATCGCCACATCGGGATGCAATGTCAGGAAGGAGCGGTCGTACTCATCAGCCTCAACCACCACCACGTTATTTTTGCCGTAAAGCACATTGGTGTGGTAATTGGTTGATATACCACCCAGGAATGCCGAACAATCATTACCCGAAGCCTTCAGGATATGGGCAATCATGGTTGATGTGGTAGTTTTGCCATGCGTACCCGCAACAGCCACCGTAAACATACCACGACTGATTATCCCCAATACCTGCGACCGTTTAAATAACTCGAACCCGCTGTTCTTAAAGAAATTGAGTATCACTGAGTCCTTAGGGACAGCCGGTGTAAAAATGATCAATGTATTTTCATCAGGCGTATGAAAGCTCGATGGTATCCAATTAGCACTATCATCAAACACAACCGGGATGCCTTCGTGCTGCAGTTCGCCGGTAAGTTCGGTTGATGTTTTATCGTACCCGCAAACAACACAGCCCAAATGATGAAAATACCGCGCAAGGCCGCTCATGCCAATACCGCCAATCCCCACCAAATAAACCCGTTTTATGTTGCTTAATTCCATATTTCTTAGTCTAAAGTCTTGAGTCCTTAGTCTTGAGTCATCTTGTCTTCGTCGAAATTCGACTTTTGACTTAAGACTCAGGACTAATGACTTAAATCCATCACTTCCTTCGCTATTACATCGTCAGCATCAAGCATGGCCATTTTGCCGATGTTGGTGCTCAGTGTTTTTTGTGTGTCCTTATCGTTCAAAAGTTCCAGCGCTTTATCTACCAGCTTTTCCTCTGCATCACGGTCGGCAATAAATGTTGCGGCCTGCTCCTGCACCAATGCCAGGGCATTTTTGGTTTGATGGTCCTCAGCCACATTTGGAGAAGGCACCAGGATCACCGGTTTCTTAACTGCACATAACTCAGCTATAGTACCCGCACCTGCCCGCGATATGATAATATCCGCAGCAGCATATGCCAGGTCCATCCGGTTTAAAAACTCTACTATCCGGATATCAGGGTGATAATTTTCACCCAGCTTCTCCATGATACCCTTATAGTAAAACTTACCCGTTTGCCATACAACCTGCACGTCAGCTGCTATTATTTTATCAAGCCCGGCCATTATGCTGTTGTTTAATGTACGTGCACCCAGGCTGCCGCCTGTGATCAATATCGTTTTTTTAAATGCCGACAGCTTATACAATTCAAGCGCCTGCATATGTTTTCCAGCTATGTTAACTGAGTCCCGCCGAATTGGGTTACCTGTTTTGATGATCTTTTCGAAAGGAAAAAACTTTTCCATACCATCAAAAGCGACGCATATTTTTTGCGCCTTTTTGCCCAGCCATTTATTGGTTATCCCTGCATAGGAGTTTTGCTCCTGTATTAAATAGGGTATATTTTTTATTGATGCCGCATACAATATTGGCCCCGATGCATACCCGCCAACGCCCACAACTGCATCTGGTTTAAAGTCCTTGATAATACCTATCGCTTTGCGCACACTTCTCACCAGTTTAACCGGGAACATCAGGTTTTTCATGATCGATTTACGCTGGATACCCTGTATATCCAAACCAATGATCTTATAACCAGCCGCCGGCACCTTTTCCATTTCCATGCGGCCATTAGCCCCAACAAATAATATCTCGGTCGCCGGATCAAGCTTTTTCAAAGCATTGGCAATGGCAATAGCCGGGAAAATATGCCCGCCAGTACCGCCTCCGCTAATGATGATTTTTTTTGATTTCACCGATTTATTATTTTATTTTTTTTGATTTCACCGATTATTTTTTGATTTCACCGATTATTTATTTTTCAATTACACTAACAGCTTCGTCTTTCGGTCTTCCGGACTTTCGGACTTTCGGACTCACCCAACTCAGGCTACCGCCACTTCCCTTATCTCACCTACTATAACTTTCTTTGGTTCCTCTATGTCCCTGCTAACCGATAGGATAATACCAAACGCCACGCTGGTAAACAATATGGACGTTCCTCCCATACTCACCAGCGGCAATGGTATACCCGTTACCGGGCCCAGGCCAACGGCTACCGCCATGTTGGCAAACGCCTGTATGGTTAAGCTAAAACTTAAGCCGGCCGCCAGTAATGCACCAAAGGCCTTGGGCGCTTTGGTTACTATTTTTATACATCGATACAGCAAAAACAGGTATATCCCTATTAATAATATACCGCCCACCAAGCCGTATTCTTCTACTATAATGGCGTAAATCTCGTCTGAATACGCTTCCGGCAGGTAGTTTATTTCATCGCTTTTGCCTACGCCTTTTCCCAATATGCCACCGGTGGCTATTGCTATTTTAGCATGGTCCGATTGGAACGATTTATCGGGATTGGCTACTTCGGGGTGCATAAAGGCATGTATCCGCGAAACGTATGTTTTATGCCTTGGCCCCAAAAGCATTACGCCTGCCAATAAAACGCCGCCTGCCAGGCAGGTAAGGCTGATTTGTTTAATGCTGATACGACCGATTATCAGCAATAAAATACTAACACCAAAAAGCATCAGCGCTGTTGAAAGGTTGGCCAGTGCAATTAAAATAAACACCAGGCAAACCGCACCCATAATGGGTATAAAAGATTGTTTAACGTCCTTAATATTTTCTTGTTTAAGCGATAATGTACGCGCCAGGTAAGTGATTAACGCCAATTTGGCCAAATCCGAAGTCTGGAAGCTTAAGCCCGTACCGGGGATGGCTATCCATCTGCTCGCATCATTTACGTGGCTGCCAAATACAAGGGTATAAACCAATAAAGGCAGCGTGATGATCATCAATAACTTGGATATACCACGGTAATAACGATAATCAAGCTTATGCGAAATATACATCAGTGCGATACCGCCAACAATCATGGCAAAGTGTTTCATCAAAATAGACTCAGCACCCACGCCGCGCTTATATGCCAGCGTGCCAATGGCGCTGTAAACCGCCAAAAGCGATATAACCGAAAGCAATATGACTATCAGCCATATCCACCGGTCGCCTTTTGTGTTATTGAATATTTTATGCATTTTATATGGTGATTACACCGATTATTATTTTTTTGATTTCACCGATTTTTAATAGTTTATAGCTAAAAGCTATTTATCCATTAACCTCATTTTCAAATTATCAAATCATCACATTTTCAAATCATTTGCACATCCGCACATTTGCACATCTGCACATCTATTCTTACAACTCCTTAACCGCTTGTTTAAACTGCCGGCCCCTGTCTTCGTAATTTTTAAAAAGATCAAAACTGGCGCAAGCCGGTGATAACAATACCGTGTCACCTTTTTCCGCCAGGTGATAGGATACCTGAGCGGCTTCCTGCGCCGAATAGGTATTTACTATCACTTCAACATCGTCTTCAAAAGCATCATGAATGCGTTTGTTATCCTTACCCAAACAAACTATTGCTTTTACTTTTTGGCGCACCAGGTCCTTCAGCATCGAATAATCGTTGCCCTTATCCACCCCACCAAGGATAAGGATAACATCCGATGTCATGCTTTCCAGCGCGTACCACGTTGAATTTACATTGGTAGCCTTGGAATCGTTGATGAAACTGATACCAGATATCTTACCAACGGACTCCAACCGGTGCTCAATATTTTTGAAATTGCTCATGCTATCCCTTATTAAAGGATTGCGTAATTCAAGCACTTTAGACACAATACCCGATGCCATCGAGTTATAAATATTGTGCTTTCCTTGTAGGGCCAATTCTGAAATGGACATTTGAAAATGTTGTTGGTGAGTGTTTATGACAATATTGTCGTCTTGTAAGTATGCTCCGGGTTCAACCTGTTTTTGTATAGAAAACGGCAGCAGTTGGGCCGCAAAAGTGCGGTCTGCCATTCCTTTTATGGTCTCGGGGTCGTCGGCGCAGTATATAAAATAGTCGTTTGCTGTTTGATTTTGAGTGATGCGGAATTTCGATGCCACATAATTCTCCATTTTGTATTCGTACCGGTCCAAATGATCCGGCGTAATGTTTAGCAGGATGGCGATGTCGGTTTTAAACCGGTACATATCGTCGAGCATAAAGCTGCTGAGCTCCAGTACATAGGTATCAAATTTTTCGGTAGCCACTTGGTAGGCAAAGCTTTTGCCGATATTACCCGCCAAGCCAACATTTAAGCCGGCGTTTTTAAGGATATGATAAGTAAGACTTGTAGTGGTGGTTTTACCATTTGAGCCTGTTATCCCTATAATTTTAGCATCAGTATACCGTCCGGCAAATTCAATCTCGGATATTACCGGGATGTTTTTTTCTTTTAGTTTCTTAACTATCGGCGCTTTATCAGGTATACCCGGACTTTTTACCACTTCAGCAGCGGCCAGTATGGTTTCTTCGGTATGCTTATTTTCTTCGAAAGTGATATTCCAATCCTGTAACTGTTGTTTATAATTATCTGCGATAGCCCCAAAATCAGAAACAAAAACATTGTAGCCTTGCTGTTGAGCAAGATAGGCAGCCCCAACCCCGCTTTCGCCGGCTCCGAGAATGACTATGTTTTTATTTGATTTCACCGATTTTTATATTTTGATTTCACCGATTTTTATATTTTTTCTTTCTAATCTCTAATCACCAGTCTCTAATCTCTAACGCAGCTTTAACGTCACTATAGTCACTATCGCCAACAGGATACCGATGATCCAAAAGCGGGTAACGATCTTCGATTCGTGAAACCCACGCTTTTGAAAATGGTGATGCAGCGGCGCCATCAAAAACACCCTGCGACCCTCGCCAAACTTGCGGCGCGTATACTTAAACCACCCCACCTGGATCATCACTGAAAAGTTTTCGACAACGAAAATGCCGCACAGCAGGGGCACCATTAATTCCTTACGGATCAGGATGGCAAAAACAGCAATGATGCCACCAATGGCCAAACTCCCGGTATCGCCCATAAACACTTGTGCCGGGTACGAATTGTACCATAAGAAGCCTACGCAGGCTCCCACAAAAGCGCCTGCAAATACCACCATTTCGCCCGAGTTCGGTATAAACATAATGTGCAGGTAGTCGGCTATCACGATGTTACCCGATACGAATGCCAATATGGCGAGCGTAGCCCCGATAATGGCTGATGTGCCCGTCGCGAGGCCGTCAATACCGTCTGTTATATTTGCCCCATTTGATATGAAGGTGATAATGATGATCACAAAAAACATAAACACCAGCAGCGAATAATGGTCTGTATTTGCCCCAATGAATTTTAATACCTTACTATAATCAAACTCATTGTTTTTATAAAAGGGCATGGTTGTTTTTGTCGACCTTACATCCTGTGTATAAACGGGCACATTATTTTTCATGTGAAAGTCTACACGCGCATCGTATTTAACGGGCAGTTTTACTTCCTGGCGGATGATAATATCCGGGTTAGAATACATGGTAAAACCGATAAACAGCGCCAGGCCAACTTGTCCCACTATTTTAAACCTTCCGGCTAAACCTTCTTTATTTTTTTTGAAAACCTTTATATAGTCATCCAAAAAGCCAATTCCACCCAGCCAAAGGGTTGTAACAAGCATCATGATCACATAGATGTTACCCAGCTTTGCAAACAGCAAGGTTGGCACCACAATCCCCAGTATAATGATGAGGCCACCCATTGTAGGTGTACCGGCTTTTTGCATCTGGCCTTCTAACCCTAAATTTCGTACGGTTTCACCAACCTGTTTAAAACGCAGGTAATCGATCAGCCGGCGGCCAAACACAGTAGTGATCACCAGCGAGGTAATAACCGCCATGGCCATCCGGAACGTGCTGAATTGGAATACCCCAGCACCCGGAATGTTGTAATTTTTGTTAAGCCAGCTGAAAAAGTAGTAAAGCATATTTCTTCTTTGATTTCACCGATTTATTTTGATTTCACCGATTATTTTGGTTGTTGGATTATTGTTGATGGTTCATAGCCAAAAATCCTTTTATAATTTTCTCATTTTCAAATTATCAAATCGTCACATCTTCAAATTATCCAGTATCACAGTTCATTGAAAATCGCCGACAACTCTTCCATATCATCAAAGTGATGTTTCACACCGGCTATGTCCTGGTATTTTTCGTGTCCTTTGCCCGCAACTAATACAATGTCTCCGGCTTTGGCCAGCATGCAGGCTGTTTTAATGGCCTCGCGGCGGTCGGCAATGCTCAGGACATGTCTTCTGAATGCCGGATCAACGCCTGCCTCCATATCTTTAATAATCTGTGCAGGATCTTCGCTGCGCGGATTATCCGAGGTTAGGATCACCTTGTCGCTCCATTCGCAGGCTGTTTTGGCCATAATGGGGCGTTTGGTTTTATCCCTGTCGCCACCGCAACCCAATACCGTGATCACTTTTTCATTGCCTTTGCGGATATCGTGTATCGTACTTAAAATATTAACAACCGCATCTGGTGAGTGTGCATAGTCAACAATGCCGATAATTTTGTTGGGGGCTACAATGTATTCAAAGCGTCCTCTTGCCCCTGTCAGTTTGCTTAAGCTGGTTAATATTTTGGTTTTATCCTGGTCGAGCAGCATCGCCGCAGCATAAACCGCCAGCAGGTTATATGCGTTAAAAGTGCCTACCATTTTAAACCAAACCTCATCGCCATCAATTTGCAGTAGTAAACCTTCAAACTGGTTTTCGAGTATGCGGGCCTTATAATCGGCCATACTTTTTAACCCATAAGTTTTCTTGTGTGCTTTGGTATTCTGCAACATTACATTGCCGTTTTTATCGTCGCCGTTGGTTAAGGCAAATGCGCTTGAGGGCAAACCATCAAAAAAGGCCTTTTTGGCTTTCAGGTAACTGTCGAAAGTTTTATGATAATCTAAATGGTCGTGGGTCAGATTTGAAAATATGCCTCCGGCGAATTTCAAACTACTCACGCGATGTTGTGCTATGGCATGCGAGCTTACCTCCATAAAGCAGTAATCGCAGCCTTCGTCAACCATCTCGCTCATCAGCTCGTTCAATTCAACCGGATCAGGAGTGGTATGGGTGGCTTGTATCACTTGGCCATTTACCTGGTTTTCAACGGTAGACAGCAGCCCGCATTTATAACCCATATCGCGGAACAATTTATAAAGCAATGTTGCAATTGTGGTTTTGCCGTTTGTACCGGTAACGCCTACCAATTTTAATTTACCCGAAGGATTGTCGTAAAAATTGGCGGCTACAATACCCAGGGCAATAGATGAATTTGATACCATCAGGAAGTCCACCTCGCCCGTAACACGGGCCGGCAATTCTTCGCATATTACGGCTACTGCGCCATCTGCAATGGCCTGCATAATATAATCGTGCCCATCAACCTGCGTACCTTTTACAGCAACAAACAGGCATCCCGGTACAACCTTGCGGGAGTCGAACACCACGGCTGATATTTCCATATCAACACTTCCCTGCAGTTCAGTGAATGCAAGCCCATCTATTATATCGCTCAAATACTTCATTGCAATTGAATTGTTACTTTTGATCCTTTTGGTATAATGCTGCCTGCTGCAACCGACTGCGAGGCAACTGCCCCGCTTCCACGAACGACTACTTTATAACCTGCGTTTCCTAATAAATACAAAGCATCGCTTAAGCCCATACCTGTTACGGATGGTACTACGCCGCTTTTGTAGCTTGTTTCTTCAAATGGCACCCCATTGCTGGTATCTGTCCCGGCTATATTGTTTGATGCATATAATGGCTTGATGCCCAGTTTGCCATAGACCTGTTTCAGCGCCTTTGGATTTCCCTTTTTTAGCTGTGGCATGGTAGTGTTTCCAACAAAATGTATCGGGGCGGCATCGTTCAACTGCAAATCGCTGGCGTAAACCCTGTCGGCAATTTGCCTGAATACCGGGCCGGCAACCAACGCCGCCAAATAAGCGCCCTGTGTTGGGTGATTAATAACCACTATCATGGAATATTTAGGGTGATTAGCCGGGAAATACCCGCAAAATGACGCCTGGTAAGTTCTGCTGCCCTGGGCTCCATATCCGGTCTTTCCATTGGCTATTTGTGCGGTACCTGTCTTGCCAGCGATGCTGTACAGTGAGTTTTTGATCACGTTTTTACCGGTACCTTCGTTTACCACGCCTTCCAGCAAACTTCTCATCTTTCCAAGGGTTGCATCCGAACATACCTTCTCGTTAATCACCCGGGCCTGGAATTGTTCAACAGTATTGCCTAACCTGCGTATTTCTTTTACCAGTATTGGCGATATCATTTTACCATTGTTGGCTACCGAATTATAAAAGGCAAGCATTTGCAGCGGGGTGATCTGCATTTCGTAGCCATAGGCCATCTCCGGAAGCGTGAAGTTGGTATTCCAGCTCCTGTTACCCGGGATCAACTTTTAAATTGGCTACTTATATGAGCCTGTTTGATCAGCATAAAATTGACACCAACACTATTGTAAATGCAGAAGGTGGTAAGTACAAATTTGCCAAAGGGCCAACTATTACGGATACTGAGCACGACAATTTTGAATTGACGGCAAAACGTGCATTCGAAGAATCATCAAACGTGGCGGCTGCCAAGT
>Ga0206898_10098_pt1 | contig 26486 bp, 23 predicted proteins | sample Alteio_BWOrgHeat_50_FD_153237 | JGI IMG/M metagenome (GOLD analysis project Ga0206898, IMG submission 153237) | Enriched cells from forest soil in Barre Woods Harvard Forest LTER site, Petersham, Massachusetts, United States -... | ecosystem: Environmental > Terrestrial > Soil > Temperate forest >...
TTCAGGAATAGCGGTACAAACCTGCATTGAAGTTTCTATTTCTTCAGCATCCATACCGGAGAGATCACCTGGTAAACCGATCACGGCAACTCCTTTTCGGTGAATAGCAGTTTGGAGGGCGGCCTGCAGCATACGTGGCAATTGCTTCGGGGTAGTGGCGACCTGATTATACAGACTGCAATCGTCGAAGAGTTTGATGGTATTGGTTTCCTGAAAATATTCGGTGCCAAATTCAAAGCTTGCCACAGTTGATGCTATAGCTAAAACCGCCGCTCCTGAACGATTTGCGTCATATAGCCCGTTTATAAGGTGAACATGGCCCGGCCCGCTGCTGCCCGCACAACAGGCCAGTCCTGCCAATTGCGCTTCGGCGCCGGCCGCATATGCACCGGCTTCCTCATGCCGCACATGGACCCATTGAATACTGCCCTCGCGGCGCACCGCATCGTTAACATTGTTTAAACTGTCGCCGGTAGCCTATTCGTTCCGTGCAAAAATGGACATTCAGTTTGATAACCCCAACGAAATCGGCATGACAGGCCTTCTTGGCTTACCTGCGGCTTACCATAGCATGCATGAATCAGACCTTCTTATTCTTTTGGGAACTGATTTTCCATACACGCCATTTATGCCGACCGATTGCAAAATTGTGCAGGTTGATACCAAACCGGAACGGATCGGTCGCCGGGCAAAAGTCGATGTTGGTTTATGCGGGTCCGTAAAAGATACCCTGATAGCTTTATTACCTTTGATTACCAAAAAGCGAGACGACAGTTTTCTAAAATCGCAGCTCAAGGTCTATGAAGAGGTAAAGCAAAAAAATGCAGACCTATGTTGATGATGCGGGCAGCAAAGACAATATACATCCTGAGTTTGTTGCCAGTTGCATAGATAAACTCGCAGCCACAAATGCCATATTTACTGTGGATACCGGCATGTCATGCGTATGGGGATCGCGCTATGTCAATGCAACAGGTAAACGAAAAATGCTTGGCTCCTTTAACCATGGGTCAATGGCCAACGCAATGCCCCAGGCTATCGGGGCGGCCCTTGCTTGCCCGGGCAGACAGGTTATAGCCTTATGTGGCGATGGCGGGCTATCCATGCTGCTTGGCGATCTGGCTACCATTACGCAATACAAACTCCCGGTAAAGGTCATCGTGTTTAATAACCGGTCGTTAGGAATGGTAAAGCTTGAAATGGAAGTAGCTGGTCTGCCCGATTGGCAAACTGATATGTTCGATCCTGATTTTGCATTAGTAGCCCAGGCAATGGGTATGAAAGGGATTACGGTAAAGGACCCCGAAGAAGTAAAACAAGCGTTGAAGGAAGCATTTATGTTTAAAGGCCCTGCATTGGTTAATATCATGACAGACCCCAACGCACTGGCCATGCCACCAAAAATAGAATTTGAACAGGTAAAAGGAATGGCCTTATCTATGACCAAGCTCATCCTGAACGGCCGTATGGATGAGGTTTTGGATACGGTTAAGTCAAATTACAAGCATTTGAAGGATCTTATTTAGATGTACGAAAAAATATTTCAGTTGTGAAGTAGATATTAAAACCTTTAATCTCCTGTGCCCATAAGGGCAAAGAGTCCGTATCAAAAGCGCACAATTTGTTGTATCACAAACGAACAATTTCGTAGATCAAAGTATTTATAATAAATTATATATCAACCACATGCAACTTCGGCACGTAATTCGCATCTTTTAACCGGCAATATTAGCCTATCGCTTAAAAGAAATTACCATGCTAAAGATCTATTTTAAAACCGCTTTACGGAGCATCACCAAAAACAAGATGCATTCCCTGCTGAATATTACCGGCTTATCAGCTGGTATGGCAGTTACACTTTTAATCGGCATCTGGATAAACGATGAATTGTCTTTTGACAAATACCATCAAAACTATAATAGCGTTGCCCAGGTAATGCAGAACCAAACCTTTAGCGGGGAGGTCGGCACGCAGCCTACTATTCCAATGCCACTTGGGGAGGAATTACGGACCACCTATGGGCGCGAATTCAAGAAGGTGGTAATGTCATCAGGCACGGGAAAGCACCTGTTGGCATCTGACAACAATCATTTCGCAAAATCCGGGAATTATATGCAGGCGGAAGCGCCTTCGTTATTTTCATTGAAGATGCTTGGCGGATCCAGCGATGGTTTAAAAGATCTCCACTCCATTCTGTTATCACATTCAGTCGCTACAGCTATTTTTGGTGATAAAGACCCTATTAACAGGATTGTGAAATTTGATGACACGGCGAGCCTAAAGGTTACCGGCGTTTATGAAGACATTCCGGTAAACGCAACGCTACATGACCTTGAATTTATAGTGCCCTGGGAACTGCAGGGCAATGCGGTAAAAAACAACATTCAGAACTGGAACAATAATGGGTGGAAAATTTATGTGCAGATGGCCGATGGCGTTGACGTCAATAAAGTCTCGGCAGAAATTAAAAATTCTAAATACGATAAATCAGACAACGCCGAGAAAAAATTCAACCCTGTAATTTTCCTTCATCCCATGAGTAAATGGCATTTGTATGCCGAGTTTAAGGGTGGTGTAAATGTTGGTGGCCGCATCCAATATATCTGGCTGTTTGGCATAATAGGCCTGTTTGTGCTGCTGCTGGCATGCATAAACTTTATGAACCTGGCCACAGCAAAAAGCGAAAAAAGGGCAAAAGAAGTGGGCATCCGCAAAGCAATTGGTTCAATGCGAAATCAGCTGATCTTTCAGTTTTTCAGTGAGTCTGTGTTGATGGCATTTATGGCATATGTACTTTCTTTTTTGCTGGTGATTTTAGCATTGCCTTTCTTTAATAACGTAGCGGGTACCAACATGGGGCTCCCGCTCGGGAACCCGTTGTTTTGGATAGCCGGACTTAGCTTTACATTAGTGGCCGGCCTGATAGCAGGCAGTTATCCGGCATTTTATCTTTCATCTTTTGAGCCGGTGAAGGTTTTAAAAGGCACGTATAAAGCCGGGAAGTTGGCCGCTATACCGCGAAAGGTATTGGTTGTTTTACAGTTCACCGTTTCCATAGCGATAATCATTAGTACTATTGTTGTTTTTCGTCAGATACAATATGCTAAAAATCGCCCCGTGGGCTATAACAGGGAAGGATTGATCACAGTTGAAACTCGCACCCCAACTATCTATGGACAATTTGATGCATTCCAGCATGATCTTATCCAAACCGGAGCGGTCTCAAGCGCTGCCTGGTCCACTACCCCCCTAACCGAATCGTGGAATTCCGTATCTAATTTTGACTGGGAAGGAAGAGATAAAACGGGCACACAAAACTTCGCTACCGTAGGTATCTCCAAGGAATACGGCAAGACTATCGGCTGGCAGTTTGTAGATGGCAGGGATTACAGATCAGGAACAGGTGGCATCGATGGGTTCTGTTTTGTGTTAAACGAGTCGGCTGCTAAAATGATGGGCTTTAAAAATCCTGTTGGGCAAATCGTGCACTGGTATGGCTATACTTTTCACGTCATTGGTGTGGTAAAAGATATGGTGATGAATTCGCCGTTTACCCCTGTTCAACCAACTGTTTTCTTTATGAACCCCGGCAGGCTAAGTATTTTGGACATAAAAATGGTTCCCGGAGTTAGTGTTAATGCAGCGCTTAAAAAAATCAAACAGGTTTATAAGCAATACAGCCCGGGGGAGCCCTTTGAATACAAGTTTGTAGACGAGGAATATGCCCGAAAGTTTGACGTTGAAGAACGCGTGGGGAAACTTGCCGGTTTCTTCGCTGCGCTGGCAGTCTTTATTTCATGCCTTGGGATCTTTGGAATGGCCTCATTTATAGCAGAACAGCGTATTAAAGAAATTGGTGTAAGGAAAGTTCTTGGTGCTTCAGTGTTCAACCTTTGGAAACTATTATCGACAGATTTTGTGGTGCTTGTTCTTATCTCATTGCTTGTTGCCTCGCCGCTTGCATTTTATCTGATGCACAAATGGCTGCAGAATTATGACTACCGGTCAAACATATCCTGGTGGATCTTTGTTGTGGCTGGCGCCGGCGCTTTATTGGTGACCATATTAACTGTTAGCTTCCAGGCATTGAAAGCTGCAACGGCTAATCCGGTTAAAAGCTTGAGGGAAGGTTAATGACAAGTAACTAGTCTTTAATCGAAAGTCATAAGTGGAACTTCGTTTGTTTTCACTTATGGCTTTTGGCTTTAAGTAGGCGCATGCAACGGTCAGAACGCCTCAATTATACTTCGATATTCAAAATTTAATCATTCTCGCACATTCACACATCTGCACATCAATACTCCAACCACTTATTCAGTTTAAGGTGTACCCTGGTACCTTCTGTGTATTTGCCAAACTGATCGTTAAGCACGCGCAGGGTTATTCCTTCCTTTTCAAGCAGCAGGTCCTCGTAGCATCCTTTAAACAATACCTGTTTTACTGTCCAATCCTTCCGTGTCCAGCTACTTGTTGTCTCTACCCATTCCGGGTAGATGACCACGTGGGTGCCTTCTGTCTTTATGCCACAAATTCTCGCTTCTTCCTGCGTAAGTACTGTACAATTGGAAAGCAGGCGTGCGGTGTACAAATGCTGTGGATTTTGATAAAGTGTTTTAGGACCGCCTGATTCTATGATCTCCCCAGCCTGTAAAACAAGCAGGTCATCGGCCATTGAAAGCACCTCGGCCGGGTCATGCGATACGATGATAGCGGTTAAGCCCGTTTCTTTTACTATTTGTCTTATATCATGCTGCAAACCTTCACGAAAAGAAGTATCTACCTGGTTAAAAGGTTCATCCAATAAGATTATTTCGGGATTAGTGATCAATGCCCTTGCAATAGCCACTCGCTGCTTTTCGCCGCCGCTCAAGTCAACAACCCTTTTTTCTGCCAGCCTCGTCATTTTTAACTGTTTCAACATTCTTTCAGTTTTCTCCTGCTTGGCGGCCAAATCGGTATGGGGAAGCATCGACGCTACATTGTCCCACACCTTGGCAAACAAATTCAGGTCGTCTTCTGCCTGGGTAACCATTTTCATCTCATCATGACCGGGGATCAATTTTTCCACCGGCCCCCAAACACGTTCGCCTTTAAAGCGTACCTCGCCACTATCGGGCGAAAGCAAACCATAGATCAACTGCAATAAAGTACTTTTTCCACTGCCGCTTTCACCAATTATAGCGGTAATGCGGCCTTTGTTTATAGTCAGGTCAGTTTTCAGTATGCCCGGTACTGTAGCACCCGAATAGGTTTTGGTTACTGAAATTAGCTGCAAAAAAGGTGTATCTGCCATTTATGGTAAAGATACGTTGATTGTAAGTTGTAGCGGTTAAAATTGTTGGAATAAGTTAGAATGGGTTGGAATAAGTTGTAGTGAGTTGGAATAGGTTGAAATTAAGTTAGGATGAGTTGAATAGGTTGTAACCCTTACAACTCATTACAACCTCTACAACCCCTTACAGCTTAACTAGAACCCCAACGTAAACCCAAACGAAAAGTTTCTCAGGCCATCCTGTGCCGGGCTGTCCTCAAACATATTATTAAAGTAATATTTGGCATAAATGCCAAACAAACCATAGCCTATACGGGTAAATGCGCCGTATCGAAATGACGCAAAGTGATAAGAATCCCACATTTTTTGCTTGCCGTGTTCCTCACTGATCTGTTTTACCATACCGTCGAGCAGGAAACCTCCGATAGGTCCGATTACAAAATGTGTCCTGTTTCCCCTCCTGTCTTCTTTCGTCCGAAAATCAAACGAGATCGGTATGCGCAGGTACGATGCTGAAAAGCGATTTTTACTGTAGCTAATACTATCCTGCCTGTAAGTTAATACAGGTTGGTTAGGTAAAATAGTTATGTTTTCACGCAAGCGGATCAATGTCCAATCGAATCCACCAGATAAATAAATTTTGAATGAATCGTTAAACCTCACGCCCATTTGAAAAAAGTCAAAGCCATTATTGCTTGATTTCCATTGCCTGTAGCGTAAAAATTGATTTTGTGGTGATAAGGTAAAGCTTCCGTGATCTATCAAAGTTGTTAAACCTAAATCAAGACGTGAAAGGGTTAACCCGAGTGTAAACTTGGGGTATCTTTTTTTGTAATGGGTTGAATCTTTTGACCACTTATATTCTTTATCCCCGAAACCATAGCTTATCAATACTTTCGGCCCATTTGTGGTTGTGTCAGCAGTTTTTTTGATTGTATCTTTTGGGGTATCCTGTGCGGATACCGTCATAAAAATTGTGGCAATTAATAATGTAAAAATTAGTCGTTTCATAAATTAGTATATATTGAAAATTATTCTCCTTTTTTTATTTTGACAATACCCAGGTTCACCCCTGTGATAGTTGACTGATCGCCATCTGTATCGGTAAACTCTACGAACTTGTCCTTTCTTTTATCAACTTTTGCCACCAGGATATTTACAAGGTCGCCCACACTGTGTATTTTATGTTTCGTTTTCGCGGAGGCATCCTGGTTTGCAATGGCAGGCGATTGAATCGCCGGTTGAGGCTGCCTGACAACTAATGGGATGCTGTCTTTCATCGGCAGTTTTATAGCAAGTACGGTACCTGAATCAGGCACAACGTGTTGTTTCATATTTAGCGGGGCCAATGACAACTGAGCATCTTTCAAAACGGCCAGTTGCGTTTCCCCAGGCTGATTAGGCGAAGTATCCTCAGCTTTTTTTGTTTCACGCGCCACCTCAGCAATGTCAACGTGAGCATCCGCTTTATTTTGCTTAACAGCCTGGTTTGCTCCTAAAATAGCCGGTTTTTTATCGTCGATTGCTTTCTGTGCTGCTATTATCGTCCCGGCACCTTTAGTTACTTTATTTTGAATATTGCGCTTCCCGGTCGTATTTTCTTTTGCAGGGAAAAATAAAATGCCTGCGGCAACCAAAACAATGATGCTGGCGGCAATGCTTAAGACAGGCACAAAAATTTTCCTGCGCTTATTGGCATTAATCCCCGCGTTTATTCTTGTCCAAACATTGGCCGAAGGCTCGGCTTCGAAGCCATTCAGTTTTGAACGGAATAATTCGTCAAATTCATTATCCGGCATTTCCATATTTTTTTCCTTCCATTTTTATGATCTGTTCCCTTAATACTGTGCGTGCCCTTGACAACTGCGATTTTGAGGCACCCTCAGAAATTCCGGTGATCGCTGCAATTTCTTTATGTGAATAACCTTCTATCGCATAAAGGTTAAATACTATGCGGTATCCCGGCGCCAGGCGTTGGATCAATACCATCAGATCTTTCGCATCCAATTTGGCTGCTGCCAGGGGGTCAACCGAAGTTTCGTTCGAAGCATCCAGCTCTACCAGCTGCATCATTTTGTGATGCTTACGGTAATATTCTATTGCACCGTGTACCATAATGCGCCGCATCCAGCCCTCAAATGCCCCTTCTCCGCGGTAATCAGCCATTTTTTGAAAAACTTTTATAAATCCGTTTTGCAGCATGTCCTCCGCTTCCATTCTATCAGTTGCATACCTGAAACAAACGCCGAGCATTTTTGAGGCAAACTGCTTATATAGCAGTTCCTGGGCTTTGCGCTCGCCTGCTTTGCAGCGTTTAACCAAATCGTCAATTATGTACTTATGCTCCAAAAACATCATTTACAACTAAGATGGAATGCCCGGTTAAATGGTTGCATCTGATCAAAAAAATATAATTTTCGGCGAGACGTTTCACCGTTTTAAATGAAGCTTTATCTTTATCGCTGATGAAGACGATCCAACTTTCTTTTATTGCAATTCTTTTTTCGTACTTCCAGCTTTTTGCACAGCAAAAAGCGGATGATAATTATATTTTGTTAAAACCAGATCGCGTTTTCGACGGGCGGCAAACCCATGCTGGCTGGTGGGTGCTGGTAAAAGGCAATCATATTGAAGCTGCCGGCGAACCCGGAAGCATAACTGCCCCATCTACAACCAAAATAATTGAGCTGAAAGGCATGACCTTGTTACCCGGAATGATAGAGGGCCATTCGCATTTGTTTCTCCATCCATATAATGAAACCAGTTGGAACGACCAGGTACAGACCGAAAGCCGTGCCGAGCGCACTGCCCGCGCGGTGGTTCATGCACGTGAAACGTTGATGGCAGGATTTACAACCGTCCGCGACCTAGGAACAGAAGGGGCAGGCTATGACGATGTTGGGCTAAAGACCGCAATTGAAAAAGATATTGTCCCAGGCCCCCGGATGCTGGTAGCTACCAAGGCTATTGTTGCAACAGGAAGTTATGGGCCCAAAAGCAACGTTGCTGAAGCAGTTGTTATAAAAGGCGCCGAGGAAGCTGACGGCCCCGAAGGACTAACCCGTGCTGTCCGCTCTCAAATAGGGCATGGTGCTGATATCGTAAAAATATATGTAGATTATCGTTGGGGATTGGATGAGGCAGCAGCCCCCACCTTCACTGAGGATGAATTAAAAGTAGCGGTACAAGTTGCCAAAAGCAGCGGGCGGATAGTAGCTGTGCATTCAGCAACGGAGGAAGGTATGCGCAGGGCAATAACTGCCGGGGTAACAACCATTGAACACGGCGATGGCGGCAATCCCGAATTGTTTAAGATGATGAAAGAAAAGGACATCGCTTTATGCCCAACTATAGCAGCAACTGAGGCTATTGCAACCTACCACGACTGGAAAAAGGGCATTGACCCTGAGCCAGCCGGTGTGAAAAGGAAGCATTACATTTTCACGGAAGCTATGAAAGCAGGTGTCACCATCTGCATGGGCGGGGATGTTGGCGTATTCCCTCACGGAGATAATGCCCGCGAAATGGTGCTAATGGCCGAATATGGGATGAAGCCTATCGATGTACTCAGGTCTGCTACATCCGTAAACGCGGAAGTTTTTGGATTAAAAAACCTCGGTAACATTAAAGCAGGCTATCTTGCCGACCTGGTAGCAGTAGAAGGTAATCCTGCGGACGACATAAAACTGATTAAACAAGTAAAACTGGTGATAAAGGACGGAGCAATTTATACCGGCCAATAACAATTATAGAAATGACAAATAAAGTAAGCTCGTTTGGTTTATTAACAAGGGTTGCGGTTGTCTTCCTTTTAACAACTGAAGCTTTTATTACGAAAGCACAATCTGTAACTATACCCATCGAAACAAAGCAAAACGCGATGGTATTACAGGTTACCCCTGAGAAATATCTGAACATGGTATATTTTGGCAATAAATTATCTGACAAAAATGAGTACAGCGCCATTGCGCAAGCCTATCGGCTCAACCGGAATGACAATGTATATAATTCAGCTTATACAACTTCCGGCACGCGTAATCTGCTTGAGCCTGCTATATCAGTTACCCATGCGGATGGCAATAAATCGCTTGATCTGAAATACGTAAGTCACACAGTTACTAGGCCCGGTGATGATATCAGTTTGGTGAGCATTGTTCTGAGAGACTCTCTGTATGATTTTGAGGTGACCCTGAATTATCAAACATACTTTAATGAAAATGTAACTGAACAATGGAGCGTAATTAAACACCATGAAAAACATGATGTGGTGCTCAATAAATATGCCTCGGCTAATCTTTATCTTCAGGCAGGAAGCTACTGGCTGAAGCACTTTCATGGAGATTGGGCCAAAGAGATGCGCCCGGAGGAAGAGCAGTTAACGCACGGCATTAAAACCCTTGATACAAAACTTGGCACACGGGCCGACCTTTTTCAACCGCCTGTATTCATGGTATCACTCAATAAACCTGCATCTGAAGATGAGGGCGAAGTGCTTTATGGTAACGTGGAATGGAGCGGCAATTATCGCGTAGACCTTGAGGTTGATCCTTCTAATAACCTGCGATTAATTGCGGGTATCAATAATTATGCGGCCGACTACGTTTTGAAACCCGGTGTAGAATTTACCACGCCAAAATTTGTTTATACGCTTTCTGATAAAGGCAAAGGCGAGGCAAGCCGCAACTTGCAAACATGGGCACGAAAATATAAGCTGGTGGATGGCGAAGGCCCGAGGCTTACCTTATTAAATAACTGGGAATCGACCTATTTTAATTTTAATGAAGATAAGCTGGCTGGCATTTTAAAGGACACCAAAGAACTTGGCGTCGACCTTTTTTTGTTGGATGATGGTTGGTTCGGTAATAAATACCCGCGAGATAATGATCATGCCGGCCTGGGTGATTGGGAAGTAAACAAAGCAAAATTGCCAAATGATATTGCCTTTTTAACAAAGACAGCAAAGGCTGACGGCGTGAAATTTGGCATTTGGGTGGAACCTGAAATGGTTAGCCCTAAAAGCGAGTTGTACGAAAAACATCCGGACTGGGTGGTAAAACAACCGCAGCGCCCCGAATTTTATATGCGCAACCAGTTGGTGCTCGACCTTAGCAATCCAAAAGTGCAGGATTTTGTGTTTGGCATAGTAGATAATTTATTTACCAGGAACCCTGATCTTGCATATATAAAGTGGGACTGCAATTCATTGATCTACAATGCGCATTCAGCTTACGAAAACCATCAGTCAAATTTTTATACTGATTATGTTTTTGGGTTATATAAAGTATTAGACCGCCTTCGGGCAAAATATCCAAAAGTTCCGATGATGCTGTGCTCAGGCGGTGGTGGCAGGGTTGATTATGGCGCATTAAAGTATTTTACCGAATACTGGCCGAGTGACAATACAGACCCCATAGAAAGGATCTTTATCCAATGGGAGTATTCTTACTTCTACCCTGCCCTCGCAAGTTCAAACCACGTTACAGATTGGGGCAAACAACCCCTTAAATTCAGGACGGATGTAGCTATGATGGGCAAGTTGGGTTTCGATATTGTGGTAAGTAAACTAAAACCTGATGAACTTACCTTTTGCCAGCAGGCTGTAAAAACCTACAAACAGTTTTCGGAAGCAATATGGCACGGCGAACAATATCGCCTGCAGGATCCGCGGGAAAACGATGTGGCTTCAATTATGTATGTTGACACGCTAAAAAGCACGGCTATCATGTTTAACTACCTTGTAAATTCAAGATACAAAACCGGATCAAATTTGCCAATCAGATTAAAAGGGCTTGACCCGGATAAAAGGTATTCAATAAGTGAGGTTAACCTACTTCCGGGCGCAAAATCATCAATAACAGATGCAACTTATACCGGTAAATTTTTGATGACGGTTGGAATAAATCCCGATGTAAGGGAAGGAAGGGCGAGTGTTTTGATTGGGATAGTGGAGAAGAAGTAGAAAAAATCTATTAGCTTTAATAAATGAAAATTAATATTGAAGTGAGCGATGAATTACTGGCCAATGCGCAAGCTATCAGTGGTATTTCTGATAAGGGCATTTTAATTGAAAAGGCTTTATCATTGTTTATCACATTAGAGAATCAAAAAGGCCTGAAAGATCTTTGGGGCGCAGTAGAGTTAGACGAAGAAGCTTTCAAATAGTCACTTCTTCATCCTGTAATACTTATAGATCTTCACTGCCGACATCAGTATCATCGATAAAACAATAATTCCGACAACACCAAAGATCCAGCTGATCCCGTCCTTGAGCACTGCAAGGAAAACTATCGCGAATAAGATTATGGTAGCTACCTCGTTCCAGATGCGAAGCTTGGTGGATGTCCAAGTGTAAATGCCTTTTGCCATCTGTTTCATTTTGCTCTGACAGATAAAATGATAAACCAGCAACCCAACTACAAAACACAGTTTTATTTGCATCCAGGGTTGCTTTAACCAGCCTGGAACCAGGATGAGCATGGTAATTCCCGCCGCTAAAACAAGGAACATGGAAGGGACGGTAATTATGTACCATAACTTGCGCTCCATGATCTCGAATTGGTCTGATAATATCTTACGGTCAGGTTCAGGTTTTTCCTGTGCTTCGGTATGATAAACAAACAAACGCACCATATAAAACAACCCCGCCATCCAGCAGACTACAAATATGATGTGTATGGCTAAAACGTATTGATACATAAATCGTTTTGTCATTGCGATTTGACAATGATCGGAAAAACAACCCTTCTGTCATGCTGAACGAAGTGAAGCATCTTCTAAAAGCGACATGTCTGCTACATGCATGAAGTAGAAGATCCTTCTCCGCCTTGGGGCGGATCAGGATGACAGAATCATTAATCTCATTTCTGTCAATAACCTTAGTTCCTATATTCTTTTATTATATCTACTGCGTACTTCACATTATCAAAAGGTATGTCCGGCATAATACCATGACCTAAGTTAAATATGAACCCGTTTTCACCTTTCATCCTGTCGAACAAGCGGTATATACGTTCTTTAATTACCTTTTTATCGGCGTACAAAATATGCGGGTCAAGGTTGCCTTGTACGGCTATGCCTGCAGGCAAACGTTTTTTAACATCGAGCAGGTCAACGTTCCAGTCTATGGAGATCACATCCGGTTTAGCCTCGGCCATTAGCGGGGCAAAAACAGAACTTCCCTTACAAAATGAAATTAACGGGATGTCTTTCCGGTTCAGTTTGCTGATGATCTCGCAAATGTAACGGTGCGAAAATTCCTTATAATCGTCCCACGCAAGCGCTTGCGCCCAGCTGTCGAATATTTGAACAGCATTTACGCCTGCAGCAATTTGCAGATTAAGATAATCTGCCGTTACAGTGGCAATTTTTGATAAAAGTTTGTGGGCAAGCTCAGGTTCATTGTGCAGCATGAACTTGGTCAATTTAAAATCTTTTGATGATCCGCCTTCAACCAGATAACTCATCACTGTGAACGGTGCGCCTGCAAAACCTATTAATGGAATACTACCATTTAATCTTTGCTGAATTACCTTAATAGCGTCGGCCACATATTGCAGCTTGTGTACTACTCCGGTCTCCAGTTTATCAACATCAGCTATCGTACGTACAGGGTTGGCGAACTTTGGGCCAACGCCCTGGGTAAAGCTCAAATCGCCGCCCATAGCCTCAGCGGTAACTAATATATCTGAAAACAAAATGGCACCATCTATCCCCAATAAGTCAACCGGAAGCATGGTAACATCAGCAGCCAGCTCGGGTGTTTTGCACATTTCCAGAAAAGAGTACTTGTTTTTTATATCCCAGTATTCTTTCATGAACCTTCCGGCCTGTCGCATCATCCATACGGGCGGACGTTCTGTTTTCTCTGAAAATGCGGCTTTTATTAATAGTGAATCTCTCATATAAAATTGTTCGTGCCCGTAGGGGCGATCCCTTGTGGTCGCCCCTTTTAATGGCGTCCTTATTTAAACAAGGGCGCCCACAAGGGGTGCCCTTACGGGGTTTTATGTTTTTTTAATTCCTGGTGAAGGCGGCTAATTACATCCTTCATTTTGGCATTTATCTGTTCTTCGTGTTTTTCACTTAGCAGCAGATAGGCTTCAGCCTTCTCATAGTTACGTTGCCTTATGCTGATATTAGCCACATGCACCAATGCAGCCACATGATCATTAACCGAACGCAAAGGATATTGTGCCGCAACTTCGTAATGTTTTTCAGCCTCTTCAAAGTCCTGCCTTTGAAGGCATACGCCACCCATTAAAAATTCGTAATATCCACGACGGCTCTTGCTCAACCACTCAGGTTTAAATATCTCCATTAACAAACGCTCGGCTTTGCCGTAGTCTTTGTGATGAAAACATCTTGCGGCTACAACAAGCGTTCCCTGCCTTACGTAATCCCATGCAAGCAAAAGGACCATCACCAACGCAACGGCCGCAAATTCGTACAAGCGCAGTTTGATCAATATAATCAGCGAAAGCAAAAAAATAGTCCCGATAAATAAACGTGTCCTGTTTGCAAACATTAATGCTGGTTATCAGTAAATTTATAGCCTACACCACGGATGGAATGAAAATAAACCGGGTTTTTAGGATCTGGTTCAAAATATTTACGGAAAGTCAGGATAAAATTGTCAATAGTGCGGGTTGACGGGTATACGTCATAATTCCATACTGTTTCTAATATCTGTTCGCGCGAAACTGCGTCATTACGGCGTTCAATAAGCAGTTTCAACAGCATGGTCTCTTTCTTTGTAAGCGGGGTAATAGACCCGTCGCCATTTACCAGCTCAAATGAGTTAAAGTGGATAGTTTTATCGCCAATCTTATAGCTGTTAAATTCTTTAAGATCATCACCTTTAAGTCCCCGTTTTACCAGGTTGTTCACCCTTAGTATTAGTTCTTCCAGGTTAAAGGGCTTGGTCAGATAGTCATCAGCACCTTTTTTTAAGCCGGAGATTTTGTCCTCATTGGTGTTTTTGGCTGTCAAAAACATAATAGGTACTTCCGAATTTTCAAGCCGGATGGTCTCGGCAACTACAAAACCATCAATTTCGGGCATCATAACATCCAGTATCACCAGGTTAAAACGCTCCTCTTTAAATATCTGTAATGCCTTTTTGCCATTAGTGGCAGTTGATACTTTATAACCTTCCAATTCGAGGTTAAGTTTAATGGCTTCTAGCAAATGATCTTCGTCCTCGGCTAATAAAATTCTTTTTTTATTTTGCATGATCTAAGTTGTTTATACACTAATGTCTACGAATGAGATCGAATTTAAACGAATAGAATTTGATACTAATAATCACTAATAAGGCGAATTCATGTTCATCCGAAAACGACTTCAAATATACTACCTGCCGGTCGGTTATCCTTTACTTTTATGCTCGCTTCGTGCTTGTCCAGTACTTCTTTTACAATAAAAAGACCTAAACCGGTGCCTTTTGTGTTCCGGGTTTCCTCGCTGCCCACCCGGTAGAACCTTTCGAAAATACGGCTTTTTTCATTATCGGCTATACCGATGCCATGATCGGCCACCTGTAAAAATACTTTACCGTCTTTCGAAAACAATTTTACACCAACTGTCTCGCATGGCCCCGAATACTTTATTGCGTTTTCAACCAAATTTGTCACTACCGATGTTAACGCAAATTTATCCCCGGTAATCTCAATTTTAGGCTCAATTTCAGCATCGATGATCTGCTGCGTGCCCTCGCATTTAGTGATCTGCAAACGGTTTACAATGCTGTCGACCAAAACGGAAAGACTGAATTTGGCCTTTGGAAAAGTATAAGAACGGTTATCTATCTTTGATGCCAGAAGCATATTTTCAACCATATCATCCAGCCGTTCAATATCCATTAACGATTTGCCAATAAAATTCAGCATCTGCTCCTTGGTGAGATGTCTTTTCTGAATCGTCTCCAAAAGTATTTTGATAGATGCCAGAGGCGATTTAAGCTCATGGGTCACCGAAAGCAGGAAGTTCTTTTTTTGTTCCTGCAATTTTCGTTCCCGGTTGAAGGACCTGTGCAAAAAATACGCGCCGGCAAAAAATACAAAGATGAAAACGGAACCTTCGCTCAATATCATTCCCAGTTTGCCGGGGCTTGCTTTTACAAGTGAATATGCCCACCAAAGCAGCTGTAATACTGCGTAGGTTATTAGCAAGTAGAATATTACGAATGATCTCTTCATTTCAGTTTGCAGTTATTGGTTTGCAGTTTGCAGAATGCTCCGGGGTCATCTGACTGCCCACTGCAAACTGCATACTGAAAACTTATTTCCCGTTAAAAACCACTTCCAAACTATCAAATATAGCACGTTTTGCTTTTTCAAGGTCTATTTTTGTATGGGCTGATGATATAAATCCAACCTCATAGCCCGATGGGCCCAGATAAACGCCCCGGTTCAGCAATTCACGATGTAATTTCTTAAATAATTCCATGCTTGATCCGTCAATTTCATCGGCCCTGCGGATGGTTTCCTGATCGGTAAAAGCAAACCAGAAAATCGAACCAATACTAAATACTTTGAATTTATAATTCCGCGCGGTAGTAAACCGTTGTATGGCCGATACAAATTCATCGGTTTTCTTGTCAAGATCGCGATAAAATCCAGAACGCAGCAATTCAGTTAACTGGGCTATACCAGCCGCCATTGCTACAGGGTTGCCCGATAGTGTGCCACCCTGGTAAACACCCCCATCCGGCGAAATATTGCCCATGATCTCGGCCGATGCCCCATACGCACCCACCGGCAGGCCGCCCCCAATTATTTTTCCGTAAGTAAGTATATCCGGCTTAACCTGGTAATAACCGGCGGCGCCTTCAAAACCGATCCGGAAACCTGATATTACCTCATCAAATATCAGCAGCGTTCCGTTATCAGTACATTTTTTACGCAAAAACTCCAGGTATTCTTTTTCCTGCAACAGTAGTCCATTATTCGCCGGAACAGGCTCAATAATTATCGCGGCTATTTGATCCTTAAACTCTTCGAAGGCTTTTTCAATGGCCTTCCTATCATTTAAAGCGACGACAATAGTTTCATCAGCAAAAGCCTTTGGCACGCCAGCCGATGATGTCTCGCCAAAAGTAACCAGGCCCGAGCCTGCCTTTACTAAAAGCGAATCGGTATGACCATGATAACATCCCTCAAACTTTACTATCTTATCGCGTTTGGTATACCCCCTAGCAAGCCTGATTGCCGACATTACTGCTTCGGTACCTGAACTCACAAAACGCATCTTCGAAATAAACTTGTTGTTTTTAAGGATAAGCTCTGCCAGTTCATTTTCCAGTGCAGTGGGCGCACCGAATGACATACCGTTTTGCATTACCTCAATTACTTTTTCGCGTACTTTAGGATGGTTATGCCCCAGGATCAATGGCCCCCATGAGCAACAAAAATCGATAAACTCATTGCCGTCAGCATCCCAAAGGTGAGAACCATCCCCCTTCTCTATAAAAAGAGGTGTGCCATAAACAGATTTAAACGCCCTTACCGGCGAGTTAACTCCACCAGGGAAGTACGTTTTGGCTTTATCATATAATTCCGCAGATTTTTCCCTGCTGATATCAGGTTTACCCGTCGTACTGATCGGCTCATCTGAATCAACCGAAAACATTTTTTTAATCGAATCTAACATCCTTTATAACTAATTTCCGAGGTCTATTTTTCCTAACCTCTAATCTCCAATCACTGATCTATAAACTACAGCCATTTATTCTCCAAAACTTCCTTGGCATGATACGTTAGTATCGCGCTTGCGCCTGCACGGCGGATGCTGGTAAGTACTTCTGTTATCGCACGTTGTTCGTTGAGCCATCCACGCTGTATGGCCGCTTTAACCATCGCATATTCTCCACTCACGTTATACGCTGCAACCGGCAGTTCCGTATTATCTTTTATTAATTTAATTACATCCAGATAGGGCAATGCAGGCTTCACCATTAAAAAATCAGCGCCTTCCAATTCGTCCAGGCTGGCCTCTATCAGCGCCTCGCGCTGGTTGGCGGGGTTCATTTGATAAGTTTTTTTATCGCCAAATTTAGGGGCAGAATTTAATGCATCCCTGAATGGGCCATAAAAAGCACTGGCATATTTTGCCGAGTACGACATAATAGAGACATTGGTAAACTTGTTGTCGTCCAAAACCTTGCGAATGTAACCTACACGGCCGTCCATCATGTCCGATGGCGCTATAATATCTGCCCCGCATTGCGCATGGGCAAGGGCCATTTTACCCAATACCTCAAGCGTTTCATCATTTAAGATTTCGCCGTTTTCAACGATGCCGTCGTGCCCGTCGCTGCTGTAAGGATCCATGGCAACGTCCGTAATAACGCAAGCCTCGGGGAAATTATTTTTCACCTCGCGGATAGCACGCAGATAAAGACTTTCTTTCCGGTGACTTTCAGTGGCATATTTGTCTTTTAACGATTCATCAATATTGGGAAAAAGGTCAAAAGAATTTAAGCCAAGCTTTAAGCAGCTTTCAATTTCACGCAGTAAGTTATCTATCGAGTAACGGTAAATACCCGGCATGGAAGCCACCTCTGTTTTTTGAAAAGTCCCGTCGACAATAAACAACGGGAATATCAAGTTGGCTGCACTTACATGGGTTTCCTGTACCATCTGGCGGATAACCTCGCTTTTTCTGTTTCGTCTTGGTCGTTGCAACATTTAGTTCATAGTTAATAGTTCATAGTTCATGGACAAAATTCATCTTACTATGAACTATGAACCATCATCTATGAACTTCTTCAAATCAACATTTATGGCTTAAACAGTCAGTACCAAAAACTGCTTCCGCTAACCCTGTTTCGTCGGGCGAGTATGGCAGTGTATATTTTACGCCCATTTCATCGAATTTTTTGCCAGTTGAAACGCCAATAGCAATAACTTTCTGATCGGGATCAAGCAGATTATCAACAAAATAGGCATCAACATTTGACGGGCTGGTAAATACCATTATTTCAGCGATACTTGCCGCCACATCATCTTCAAGTATGGTTTCGTATATTGGGAGGTCGATGATTTTGGTATCTTCTGATAATGACTGCTGGATACTCCGCAGGGAATCCTTGGCAGATGGAAATAACACCGTTGTTCCGTTGGCCAGTTCTGCGAATTCCGCCGCCACTTCAGCTGGGTCTACGCCTTCACCTGTGTAATCAACAAAGTAACCTTTACGGCGCAGCATGGTCTCAGAACCGGTACCCATTACGCCGAATTTTACTTTTTTTGGCAATACAGGATCTAACTGGAAAAAATATTCCACGGCATTTTTGCTGCTGAAAAACACCCAGTCTACATTTCTTAAAATAAAATTATCAAGCTTTGTAATAATAGGCACTGTGCGGATCAACGACCGGGCATCAAGCTCGATCTTGTGTTTTTCAAGTGCTTTGCGAAAATAACTATGATCCGAAAGCTCACGCGATATAAATACCCCACGTGGAAAAGCCCGATCTTTGCTGAAATAGGAAACTACGTTTTGCGCAAGATCTTGCGTTGTATCCGCCTCTATAAATAACCTGTCAGGGAATCCATCTCCTTCATCAGCTTTTGAGGTAAATACCTGGTATTTGTCTTCATGTTTACGGCAATAGCAACCCAAAGGCAAATGGCAGCCGCCGCCAAATAATTTGAGCACGCTGCGTTCAATAGACAGTTCTTCCGCAACATTTGCATGGTGCAACGCTTGCAGAACATCAAATAACTCACGGTCATTCTCGCGGATCTGTATCGCCAAAGCGCCTTGTGCCGGGGCCGGGATCAATTCAGTGGGGCTTAACTCCTCGACATGAAATTCGCTCAAATCTAAACCCAGCCTGCTAATGCCTGCCTTCGCCAGCATAATGGCGTCATAACTCTCGCCATGAAGCTTGCCAACTCGCGTAGGCACATTGCCGCGCAAGTCTTTTATATCCAGATCAGGCCTGTGGGCCAGTAACTGGGCTTTGCGCCTGTTGGATGAAGTGCCAACTATGCCACCATATTTTACGGAGAACTTTTGATGTACATCAACGCAATCCTTTAATATCAATAATAATTCGGACGGATCTTCCCGTTCTGAAACTGCCGCAATAATTAGGCCCGGAGGATTTTCAGTTGGTAAATCTTTGTGCGAATGCACTGCAATATCAATAGTGCTGTCTAATAGCTCTTCTTCAAGCTCTTTGGTGAAAAATCCTTTACCCTCAAGCTTATCAAAGCTTAAACCAAGGATGCGGTCGCCCATGGTTTTGATGATCTTTAATTCGGCAGTAACACCGATTGCACTAAGACTGTCTTTCACGAAATTTGCCTGCCAGAGCGCCAGGTCACTGCCGCGGGTACCGATGATAAGTTTTCTGTCCAAAGGGATTTTTATTATTGCCGCAAATTTAACTTTTTATGGATATGAATTTAGCAATAATTAAGGATATGAAAGTGGGGTGACTTTGGGGTAGTGATTGGAGGTTGGGGATTAGAGATTAGTTAATGATGCCTACACAAAATCTCAATTATTGATCAATATATCCTTCGCCATGATCATGGGTACGCTGATATATTTTTTCTCCATATAGTTCATCACTTTTTCCAGGATCTCGCGGGATTGCTGATCCATGCCTTGCACTTCTTCTGCAAAGACGGAATTAATTGCGGTATTACGGATCTCTTTGATCTTTTCGGGAACCTGGCGCATGGCCAGCTCAATGCGGCGCTGCTTTAGTTCCAGTAAAAAAGCTGCGATATTTTCGCTGATGATATTTTCGGCGTGGGTAAGTTCTTCGTAGCGTTCCTGCAAATTTCTTTTAGCAACTTCATTAAGCGAATGCACTTCGATAAAGTTTACCGGGAATTTTTTAAGAACCTCAGGATCCGTGTCATTTGGAATTGCCAGGTCGACGATAGTTTTCCGGCTTGTTTCGCCATTTAGTAAGGCGGTATAAATTTCGGGGGTGATAATCGGTTCAACAGCTGATGTACAGGTGATAATTACATCGAAGCCCTGGTTATAATCTTTCAAAGCATCTATTGTAAAAGCTTCGCCGCCAAGATCGGCAGCCAGCTGCTTCGCCTTTGAAAGTGTGCGGTTAAATACCGCGAAGTTTGAAAATTTATGTTTTTGAAGGTATTTTGAAATAGTCTTGTTTGTTTCGCCGGCGCCAATGATCAGGATGCGGGCATTTGTACACAACTTAAGGTCCTTAAGCTTGCGATAAGCCAGTGAGACGACCGAGATCGGGTTTTTTGAAATATTGGTGTGGGTATAAACTTCTTTGGCCGTCTTAACAATGCAGTTCATGAACATGCGCAGGCCATCACCGGTAAGGCCGGCCTCTTTGCAATCTTCATAGGCTTTGCGTAGTTGTGCAAGGATCTCTTTTTCGCCGACGATCAGGCTTTCCAGCGAGCAGGAGGTACGAAGCAAGTGCTCCAACGCTTCCTTATCTTCATAAATTGAGGCGGCTTCTAAAAAAGCAGTCGTTGAAACAGGACAAAGACCCATGTTCAACTCTCCCATAAATTGTTTAGCGAATGATTTATCTACAACGTGCGGGGTGATCATCACGAATTCAACCCGGTTACAGGTTGCGAGATAGAATATCTCAGATATACCAAATTGTGTTTTAACTTTATGAAGCTTTTCAGTCAGATTTTCCTGGCAAATAACCAACCTCCCCAATTCCTTCAGCTCAATTTGCTTGTGCGTAAAAGCAATTACTTTTAGATACTTCAATTCAGTTTAAATTTTAACCCAACAAAAGTAACAGGATTAATACGATGCAGTGTCAAAACTTTGTCATACAGTTGTATTTAGAATGGTTATAAATTAGACTGACGGACCTTTTATTTGATGCATTTATTCTGTCGAAACGGACTTTTATAAAATATTATATCTTTATTGATGCACAAACTTAAAAAAGTAAGCCTGGCTGTTATGGTGATTTTTTATCTTGCAGCCGGTTTCAACCATTTTTACAATCCTCCGTCATATCTTAAAATCATACCCGACTATATCCCGTTACATAAATTAGTTAACCTTTTTACGGGGTTTTGCGAACTGTTGTTTGCCATTCTTTTGATTTTTGCAAAAACAAGGACCTTCGCCGCATGGGGAATTGTTTTAATGCTGATAGCCTTTTTGCCGGTGCACATCGATATGATCGGTAATACGCCATTACGGTTAGGGAATTTAATTGTGACGCCGCTTATAGCCTGGATAAGATTGGTTGTACTGCAGCCTTCACTTATCTTATGGGCGTGGTGGTATACTAAAGATAAAAAGGTTTAAATTGGCACTGTAATAAGACGATGATAAAAAAACAAAACTTCAATATCCCCGGCGCGAAGGGTCGCGGCATGCTCATGGACCTTACTTACGATGATGCAAATACTAACGCACCACTTGTAATTTTTGCCCACGGATTTAAAGGATTTAAAGATTGGGGGGCACATAACCTTATGTCCGATTATTTTGCCGAAAATGGTTTCCGCTTTTTGAAGTTTAATTTTTCTCACAACGGCACAACAACAGATGATCCTTATGACTTTAAGGATTTGATAGCCTTTAGTGACAATACTTTTTCTATTGAACTTGAAGATCTGGACACCGTTATCGATTTTGCCTGCAGCGGATCGGGAATAACAGCGGCAACAGGCGTCTATCTTATTGGCCATAGCATGGGCGGCGGTATCAGCATTATAAAAACCGCCGAGGACCCGCGCATAAAAAAGCTGATGACCATGGCATCGATCTCTGGCTTTCGTAATTTATGGCCGAAGGAAATGGAGACCCAATGGCGGTTGCAGGGTATTGCTTATTTTTTAAATAAACGCACGGGTCAAAATTTGCCGTTAAAGGTAAGCACACTTGATGACCTTGATAAGCATCCAGCGCGCCTGAACATAACGGCTAAGGCTGCAAAAATTAAACAGCCCTGGCTTATCGTGCACGGCGATGTTGACCCCACAGTGCCATTAAGCCATGCTGAAGAACTAAAAAAAGCCCAGCCTCATGCCCAATTTTTGGTAATCCCCGGCGGAGACCATACCCTCGGCGCATCACAGCCCTTTGTTGAAAGTAGTTTACCCGCCCCGCTACTTGAATTTTGTCGTCAGGCAATTGTATTTTTTAATAAATAGTGCCTTTATCGTTACTGCAATACAAACCTTTATTGTTACTTAGTGTATCGTTTGCATAACCTACCATTTGAAAATACATATGAGTTTAACAGGGGCTAAGAAAAGAGGGAGAAAGTTTCAAAATCCGATACCTACCGATGAGGCAGGTTTTGATAAGATGTTCCCGATATTAAAAGAGTACCTCAACAACAAAGCTGAATCCACACCAAAGAAAAAGATAGGCCCGTTTAAAACAGACACCTATATATATACCAAACTCCCCGAAAGTGGCCTAAGGGTAACACTGGTCGGTCATTCCAGCTTATTGATAGAAATTGATGGCAAGCGAATTCTTACTGATCCGGTTTGGAGCGATCGGGTTTCGTTCACCTCCTTTTTTGGGCCGAAACGGTTCTTTCCGCCGCCCCTGCAATTAAACGAATTACCAGTGCTTGACGCTGTGATAGTTTCGCATGATCATTATGATCATTTGGATAAAGAGACCATTAAATTTTTGGCTGATAAGCCTATTCCGTTTTTTTGCTCGTTAGGTGTAGGAGAGTACCTGCGAAAGTTCGGGGTTGAAAAGAATTTTATTAACGAAATGGATTGGGGGGACAGCGCGATGATCGATGATGATTGTGTGCTGACGGCTACACCAGCAAGACATTTCAGCGGGCGCGGCATATTCGGACGTAATGAAACACTATGGTCGTCATTCGTGATAAAAGGCCCAAAGCATAATATCTTTTTTGGTGCGGATTCCGGATGGTTCCCGGGATTTAAGGAGATCGGTGATACCTTCGGCCCGTTTGATCTTACCATGCTTGAGATTGGCGCGTACGGAAAATACTGGCCGGATATCCACATGGGCCCCGATTATGCTTCCGACGCTCATCTTGCCCTAAAAGGAAAATTAATGATGCCGATACATTGGGGAACTTTTAATCTTTCCACTCATGCCTGGTTTGAACCTATTGAAAGGTTAGAGGCTTACGCCAAAGAAAAGCAGATTAAATTATTTGTTCCCGAACCCGGGATACCTACTGAGGTAAAAGGTGAGTATGATTCTGGTTGGTGGAAGAAGTATTTGTGATAATTTATCTGAACTCGAATTGATCGAATTAGAGAATTAACAGAATTGAATTCAATAAATTTTATGTCATTTCGACCCCAGGGAGAAAACTTTAGCGCTATGCATAATGAATAATGCATGACGGACTATGGATGGTTTTAGAAGTTTTCTCCCTGCGGTCGAAATGACATGGAAGATGTTGTCTTTATATATTTTTCGCCAGCCAATCGCCTACTTCACTTGTTTTGTAGGCTTTGTTTTTCCCTGCCAAATCTTCTGTTACAATTCCTTCTGCTAAAGATTTGTTTACAACTGCCCTGATCAACTCTGCTTCTTCTTTTAGTCCAAAGGCATCTTCAAACATCATGGCAGCAGATAATACGGTTGCCAATGGGTTAGCGATATCTTTGCCTGCCGCTTGTGGATATGAGCCGTGGATAGGTTCAAATAACGAAGTATGTACACCGATAGAAGCAGAGGGCATCAATCCCATTGAACCGGAGATCACCGAAGCCTCATCTGTTAAAATATCGCCAAAAAGGTTTTCTGTGATCAAAACGTCATAACTATTTGGCCATTGAACCAAACGCATGGCAACTGCGTCAACAAACTCATAACTTACCGTAACTTCAGGGAAATCTTTTTCCATTTCCTGCACAGTTTCGCGCCATAAGCGCGATGTTTCCAATACGTTTGCTTTATCTACGCAGCATAATCTTTTTCCACGGGCCATCGCCATTTCAAAACCTAATTTTGCAAGGCGCTGAACTTCCTCTCTTGTGTAGGTACAAGTATCAAAAGCGGTGTTACCTTCATCTTTTCTGCCCCTCTCGCCGAAATAAATACCGCCGGTCAACTCACGCAGAATAATAAGGTCAGTGCCTTCAATGCGCTCTCTTTTTAAAGGTGAGTTATCAATCAACGACGGGAAAGTAAATGTTGGACGAACGTTTGCAAACAGCCCCAATTTCTTCCGCATTTTCAGCAAGCCTTGTTCCGGTCGAACGGTAGCTTTAGGATCATTATCAAAACGCGGGTGACCGATTGCACCAAATAGAACAGCATCGGCAGCCATGCAAACTTCATGAGTTGAATCCGGATAGGGCTCACCAACGGCGTCAATAGCACATGCGCCTGTTAAAGCCGGTGTCCACGTAATCTCATGATTAAATTTTTTTGCTATTGCATCAGATACTTTTACAGCCTGGTCAATAACTTCAGGCCCTATACCGTCTCCCGCTAATAATGCGATATTTAATTTCATTTGTTTTGCTTTATGTTTTAGTAGTAATTGATCTTTAGGTGTCGTTTAAACACGCAGAATGTTGGTGACAACACCAACATTGGCACAGGGACAACACCAACATTGGCTTTATTTATATCTGAGCTATGTCGTGTTTTTCCTGCCTTGGCTCTTGACTCTTGGTTCTTGACTCTAGTTCGGCGGTTCTATCCTCAATATTAATATTCAGCATTTTTTGTGTTGCCTTAATGGCGCACACTGTTTGGTCTGAATCCAGTCCCCGGGTTATAAATTTTTTCTGGCCAGCCTGCCAGGTAATTATGGTTTCGCATAAGGCGTCTGAACTGCTGCCAGGTGCTATCCGTACCGCATAGTCTATCAACTTTGGCAGGCACTTGTCTTTTTTAGCGTAGACTTTTGCCAGCGCATTCATAAAAGCGTCAAACTGGCCATCGCCCTGGGCATTTTCTTCAAATTTTTCGCCATCCATCTTTACAGAAATAGTCGCAGACGGACGCAAGCCCATAGCATGTACCAACACGTATGATTCTATGGTAACTTTTTCTTCGTAAAGGCTGCTATCCAAAACATCTGAAATAATGTATGGCAAGTCTTCTTTGGTTACAATCTCTTTTTTGTCGCCCAATTCAATTACTCGCTGGGTAACTTTCTTTAGATCTGCATCGTTTAGTTTTAAACCTAATTCCTGAAGGTTCTTTTCAATATTTGCCTTGCCTGATGTTTTGCCTAATGCATACTCACGTTTCCGTCCAAATCTTTCGGGCAGCAGGTCATTGAAATATAAATTGTTCTTATTGTCCCCATCGGCGTGGATGCCGGCTGTTTGCGTGAAAACATTTTCGCCTACAATTGGCTTGTTAGACGGGATCCTCACGCCTGAAAATGTTTCCACAAGCTTGCTTACTTTGTAAATTGAAGATTCCCTGATAGGTATCTCAACCTCTGGTAAAAAATCCTTGATTACAGCAACCGCGCTGGCCATTGCTGCGTTTCCGGCCCGTTCACCCATGCCGTTTACGGTTAAGTGTAAACCATGAACACCGGCCTTTACCGCTTCCAATACATTTGCAGTACCCAGGTCATAATCATTATGCGCATGAAAATCAAAATGGGTATCCGGATATTTTGAAATGATGGCAGTTAAAAACTCAAAAGTTTCCAGCGGCGTTAAAATTCCGAGTGTATCCGGCAATAGTATCCTTTTTACACGCTGCGCTGTAAGAAAGTCCAGCAACTGAAAAACATACTCGCGTGAGTTACGCATACCATTGCTCCAGTCTTCCAGATAAACATTGGTTATTATATTATCCCTTTGCGCCAGGTTGATAACATGCGCGATTTCGGCAAAATGCTGTTCCGGTGTTTTTTTAAGCTGATGAGTCAGATGATTTAATGACCCCTTAGTTAAAAGGTTCTGAACCTTAACGCCTGATTCTATCATCCAATCAATAGACACACCGTTATCTACAAACGTCAATACTTCTATCCGGTCAGTATATCCATTGGCTTCTGCCCATGTTAATATTGCTTTAACTGCTTTGAATTCCCCTTCAGAAACACGTGCGGAAGCAATCTCAACCCGGTCAACATTAAGTTCTTCTAATAACAGCTGAGTTATGGTCAGCTTTTCTGAAATGGAAAATGACACCCCCGATGTTTGTTCTCCATCACGAAGTGTGGTATCCATTATCTCTATTTTCCTTGGTTTCATCACTGAATGTTCTTTGGGTTAGGACTGGAGAAAGAGTCAAGAATCGA
>Ga0206898_10099_pt1 | contig 26358 bp, 27 predicted proteins | sample Alteio_BWOrgHeat_50_FD_153237 | JGI IMG/M metagenome (GOLD analysis project Ga0206898, IMG submission 153237) | Enriched cells from forest soil in Barre Woods Harvard Forest LTER site, Petersham, Massachusetts, United States -... | ecosystem: Environmental > Terrestrial > Soil > Temperate forest >...
AGGGGTAAGTATTATTACCCCGCAACCCGCATCTCATACCTGGCAAATGCGCTCCTTCGACCAGGCCTCCGGAATTCCCGAGAGGACTACCGGAGATGCACTTTGTGACATTTTGTTGAAAAACGGTCTTTATCTGTGGGGCGATTATGGCATAACGGTATTGGATCTTAGCAGGAACGATACGTCGCAGGCAGCGCCCTATATAGCAGGGGTGCGATTGATGGACAAAGAAAAGTATTTTACCGGGAAATCAGCAAAAATCTCCAGCGCAAAAGAACCTGCTGACCGGGCCACAGCCAGCCTGCAATGGGATACAGTTGCCGGTCCGGGAAATACGCCCGTTAACCTGCGCATTCCGTACGATCAGAATTTTATGCAGTTTCAGTTTAGCGATATTGACGTGGCCCGCAAAGACAGCTCGTGGTACCGGTACCGTTTACTCGGGGCAGAAGAAACCTGGAGCAATCCCACAGCCGAGAAAGCGTCCCGGTACTACGTCAACCTAAAACCGGCCAGTTATATACTTGAGGTAAGCGCAAAAAACAAGGACATGAGTTGGAGCAAACCCGCACTGTTCAGCTTTACCATTTCGCCGCCATGGTGGCAAACGTGGTGGGCATGGACGTTGGAATTGCTCGCTTTAGCGTCAGTAATATGGGCTATAGTTCACTATCGCTCCAGGGCATTGTTACAGGCAAAACGCTTACTGGAAGAAAAAGTGCAATTACGCACACAGGAAGTACTGGAACAAAAAGAAGAGATAGCCGCCCAGCGCGATGACCTGGAAAATACACTGGAAGAGCTGAAATCGACCCAGACGCAACTGGTGCAGCGGGAAAAGATGGCTTCGCTGGGTGAGCTGACCGCCGGCATTGCCCATGAGATCCAGAACCCCCTGAACTTCGTCAATAACTTCTCAGAAGTAAGCGCTGAATTGGTTGGTGAGCTGGATGAAGAACTGGATAAAGGTGATATAGATGAAGCCAAGGCCATAGCCTGGAGCGTAAAACAAAATCTTGAAAAGATCCGTCATCACGGCAAGCGTGCCGATAGTATTGTAAAAGGCATGCTGCAGCACAGCCGGACAAACACTACTGAAAAAGAGCCTGTTAATATCAACGTTGTTGCTGATGAATATTTTCGGCTGGCCTATCATGGCCTGCGGGCAGCCGATAAGGGTTTTAATTCAGAGATGGTTACGCATTTTGATGATCAGCTCCCGGCTATAAATGCCGTACCCCAGGATATTGGGCGGGTATTGCTGAACCTGTTTAACAATGCCTTTTACGCCGTGAACCAAAAACAAAAAACGACAACATCAGCGTATCAGCCGGAAGTTAGTGTCACAACATATCGTGATAATGGCAGCGTAATTATTAAAGTGAAAGACAACGGCAACGGCATACCCGAAAATATCCGCCAAAAGATCATGCAGCCGTTCTTTACCACCAAGCCAACGGGCGAGGGAACCGGTCTGGGCCTGTCGCTCACGTATGATATCGTGGTTAAAAGCCATTCAGGCAGTATCGACTTAACAACAAAAGAGGGTGAGTTTACGGAGTTTGTGGTGACGTTGCCGGTGGGATGATAAATATCGCCTGATCCACGTTCACGAAGAATTTAAGCGAGGCGCTTAAATTTCTACGAGTTCAAGTGAAAGACACTTGAACTGGCGGACATAGGATTAAGGGAGGCTGTCGTGGTCAGGCGCTCGAACCATGCGCGCAAAGGCATAACGTTAATGCATTGGCGCTTTGCAACACGTACAGGCCACCACACATGGTTCGAGAGCCTCACTAGCCCTTGTAAACCAGATTGCGACCTTTCACAAATTTACTTTATTGCCCCAATCTGACAGCATCCATATTTATTAGATGCACCTTTAACCTATTGAATTTTTGCCAATACCTTAACAATCATGAAAAAGACTGAGTGGTTCAAAAGAAAATTCCCCGCAATTGAAGACAATGGCATCTTGCCTTCAATTATTGAACGGTTAACCGGTACACCTGCAAGGATTGAGGAAATAATTGGCAACGGAGACCCTGTTTTACTCATGTTAAAAATGGATGGCAGGTGGAGTATAAAAGAAGAGGCCGGTCATCTGCTGGATCTTGAGCCCCTATGGTCGGGCCGACTTGACGACCTGGTAAACGGTGCTATTGAATTAAGGGTCACAGATCTCACCAATCAAAAAACGCATACAGCAAATCACAATGCCACAGAAACAAATATCCTGTTAAAACAATTTAGGGAACAAAGGGTGCTTTTTGTAAATAAGCTTTTAAGTTTGAACGACGATCAGTTATTGATGTCCTCTTTACATCCGCGCCTCAAAACTCCGATGCGGATTATTGACCTCGCCTATTTTGTTGCTGAGCATGATGACCACCACCTGGCGGGCATTAGGGAAATTTTGAGATCGGAAGCTTGATGAACAACCGAACGTATCAACAAACTTTAAAAAACACTTAAGGCAAAGTTTTTTTACGGGATTGGTGTTTAGTTATTACTTTTAGCCCATAACTAAAATCATGAAAAAAACCTTTATCACACTTTGCCTTACTTTATGTTGCTTATTAACTTTCGCCCAATCATTCGAGGGGAAAATCATTTATCAAAACACTTATAAAAGTAAAGTGGCTGCGTTACCCGATCAAAAGTTGTCAACAATGATGGGCAGCGTTATGAACTACTACATTAAAGGCGGCGACTACAAATCAGAAACCAACGGCACTTTTATACTTTGGCAGCTGTATGTCAATGCCGACAATAAATTATACAATAAGCTGTCTAACTCAGAAGCGATACTTTGGAATGATGCAGCGGTTAATACCGATGCTGTGATTAGTTCAGAACTTCACCCCGCCGCGGCTCAAGTTTTAGGTTATACATGTGATGAGTTGGTGCTGAATTGCAAAAGTGGTGTTCAGAAATATTACTTCACCTCTAAGTTTCCGGTCGACAGTAAACTCTACAATAAACATCTGTTTGGTAACTGGTATGCTTATTTGTCAAAAGCAAATGCTATACCGCTGAAAATGATCATTGACAGCGAGCAGTTTACTTTGGAAAGCGTAGCTACTGAAATTAAACCGATGAAATTAGATCAACCTTTTTTTGCTTTGCCTGCAGGGGTTAAGACTGCAAAGAGTCCGTATTGAGATTGGTGCTTAGACCTGATAGCGGATAAAAATTTCCCGATCAGCCGGCAGTTATTTTATCGGTATAAATGGTGTACGTGCATTATCAACCAATACAATTTTAAGCTGTTTGGGATCGATAATTATGATTCCCGGTTTACCTTTATAGCTTATCAGTTTACCTGTAACAGTAACATCTTTTCCAGTGTAGTCAGCTTCCGGGGTGCCTTTAAACTTATCCCTGGCGGTAGCGGGGATCACTACTGTTAACGTTAGGTCCGGGTCGTAGCTTCCAATATTCATTAAGGTGGTATTTGAGGGTGTTACCAGTTTACCGCTAAATACCTTGTCGCAAATGGTAACAGTTTCGCCAATGTGTTTCGCCGCGTTTTTTGCAGCAACTGTGGTTTGTGCAGATGCTGTATAAGCAAGTAATGTTGCAAATGCACTGAGGATGAGGCGCTTTTTCATGATTAAAGGTACTGAAATTGATTTGATTCTCCCTGCTATTAATCTCACTTAAAATTCCGCCCTTTCGGAAAGATCTCTTTCTGCGCGACATCACGTGCCGACGCTTTTTTATCCCCGGCCGGGAATGGTGAAGTCGTTTCATCCGCGCGCGCGAGCGTTAGTACTGGCAGATTCTCTTTGTCGGTAAGCGTTAATCCGCGTAATAGTTTTGTCAGATCGTAGCAGCGTTTAACAACCACATGCACCACAATGCCTTCACGCTGCATTTTTCCCTCTACCATCAGCAACCTTGATTGCAAAATTTCCTTTCGGTATGTATCAAAAAGGTTTTGGAATACTACCAAATTTGAGCAGCCTGTTTCATCTTCAATAGTGATAAAGCAGATGCCTTTGGCTGTACCGGGCCTTTGTCGTACTAAAACCAAACCGGCTACTTTTACCGGGTCGCCATCTTTAGCTGATGCAAGCTCTGCTGTAGAACTAACGTGCAGTAACCGGAGCTTCTCGCGTATAAAGCTAACAGGATGTGCTTTTAATGATAAGGAGGTGGTGGCATAATCCTGCACCACGTGCTCCGATGCGGTCATTAATGGGAGTGATACCTGCGTTTCGGTGGCGCTTTCTGAAGGCTGCCCGGCAAACAAAGCAACAGGACTATCAGCTAATGCCGATACCTCCCACAAGGCCTGGCGGCGGTCGATGCCCAATGAACGAAAAGCATCAGCATCGGCCAACTTCTCCAGGGCGGCAAGCGGTACTCCTGCATCCAGCAAGGCCGGAATACTGGTATAAGGCGTAGTCCGTGCGGTCACAAGCGTCTCAACATCTTCCACGCGCATACCACTAACCTGTCTGAAACCTAAACGAACAGCACAGTACTTTCCTGATCTTTCCTCCATGATATTGTCCCATTGTGAATAGTTGATATCTGCTTCACGCACTTCCACGCCATGCTTGCGGGCATCACTTACTATCTGTGCAGGCTGGTAAAACCCCATGGGCTGGCTGTTGAGTAATGCAGTGGCAAATACATCGGGATAATGACATTTAAGCCACGATGAAATATAAACCAGGTGCGCAAAAGACGCCGCATGACTTTCAGGGAACCCATAACTCCCAAACCCTTCCAGTTGTTTAAAAATACGTTGGGCATATTCCTCTTCATAACCCCTTTTCACCATACCATCCACTAACTTTTTTCTATGTTGGCTAACCAGACCCTTGGCCTTAAAGGTAGCCATGCTCCGTCGTAACTGGTCTGCTTCAGCGGCTGTATATCCCGCTGCAACCATAGCAATCTCCATCGCCTGTTCCTGGAACAGCGGAACGCCTTTAGTTCTCCCCAGTATGTCTTCCAGTTCTTTTGAAGGATAATCAATAGGATCTATCCCATCACGCCGACGCAGGTAAGGGTGCACCATGTCGCCCTGTATCGGCCCCGGCCGTACAATAGCTACCTCGATCACCAGGTCATAAAATACCCGGGGTTTTAATCTCGGCAGCATCGACATTTGCGCACGGCTCTCTATCTGGAAAACGCCAAGAGTATCGGCCTCGCAGATCATGTCATACACAGCGGGATCATCCTGCGGTACATTTGCCAATGTAAGATCAAGGCCATGGTGTTGTTTAGCCAATTCAAAACCTTTGCGGATACAGGTGAGCATGCCCAATCCGAGTACGTCGACTTTTAAAATGCTTAATGCTTCCAGGTCATCTTTGTCCCACTCCAATTGGGTGCGGCCCTCCATGCGTGCATTCATCACCGGGCAAATATCAGAGAGCTTACCTTGCGTAATTACAAAGCCACCAGTATGCTGCCCCAGTTGACGCGGGAAGCCCATCAACTGTTCTGTAAGTTCCAATACTTTTCGTACGTGCGGGTCGTCGGGATTTAACCCTTGCTCCTTAATTCTTTTTGGGTCAAAACCTTCATCACGGAAATCCCAGATCCCCCCGGAGATTCGTTTAATGGTATCCTCCGAAAGGCCCATTGCTTTTCCCACGTCACGAATGGCGCCCTTATGCCGCTCTTGGGTAACCGTTGCGACTATGGCGGCCCGGTCACGCCCATAGTCTTCATAAATAAATTGGATGATCTCTTCACGCCGTTCGTGCTCAAAGTCGACGTCAATATCCGGCCATTCATCGCGCGCATCCGACATAAACCTGGAGAAAAGCATCCTCTGTTCCTCTGGGTTAACCGCCGTTATTGCCAAGCAATAACATACCGTTGAGTTGGCAGCCGACCCACGGCCCTGGTAGAGGATGCCTAATTCTTCAGCCTTGCGCGTGTATTTATGTACCCGTAAAAAATAAGGGGCAAGCTTTTTACGCTCAATAAAGTCGAGTTCAAACTTAATATTTGCCTGTACCTTGTCAGAGACCCCGCCGGGAAATCTTTTGTGCGCGCCTTCCCAGGTAAATTTTGTTAAACGCTCCTGTGGCGTAAGCCCGTCGGGACTTGGTTCCTCCGGTTCAATATATTTTAACGAATCGAGCGAGAACGTACAAGCTTCAGCGATTTCCTGTGTCCGTAAAATAGTATCGGGATACTGCATGAACAAGCGCCCCATTTCATCGATGGATTTCAAATGCCTTTCCGCGTTTTGATGAAGCAGGAAGCCAGCGGTGTGGATGGTGCACTTTTCACGCACACAGGTAAGCACATCCTGCAGTTCGCGACGATAGGCGGCATGATAATGTACATCATTAGTAGCGACCATAGGAATGTTCAGCCTTGATGATAATTGGGAAAGGCGATACAACTTTTTACCATCATCGCCCTGGTATGAGCGCGTTGCAGCAAGATATAGGTCTGTTCCCAATGCCTCGCAGTATTCTTTTAAAACAGTTTTAAATGAATCTTCAAAGTCGAAATTTCCATTCAAAACTGCCGGGGGAATCACAATAAATTTTATCCCCCCGGCATATTCATATACATCCGTTTTATATAAGTGACACTCGCCTTTTTCTGCCCTTAGGTTTCCCACCGTAAGCAAGCCCGAAAGCCTGCTGTAAGCCTGCTGATCGGTAGGGTAGGCGAGCAGGCTGGGGCCGTCAAGCAAGTCAAGCCGGCAGGCGGGTATAATGCGTATAACAGGTTCGTTATCTACATTATATGTCTTGGCGGCGATATGGCCGCGCACAATTCCTGCAAAGCTGTTGCGGTCGGTGATAGCGATTGCTTTGTAGCCATAAGCTACCGCTTGCTCCACCAGCTCCTCAGGGTGCGAACCCCCGCGTAAAAAGCTGAAATTGCTGGTGATCTGTAGTTCGGTGTAGCTCATACAACTCCACTATAATTACTAAAAATATTAGCAATTATAGTAAATTTATTGGATTGTTTCGCGAATTATTTTTTCATTTAAAAGGCAGTCCATTTGAACGATAAGAATTTATTATGTTTGGAAAGCCAACCCAAATCATATCATTAAATAATGAATTTAGAACGTTATGTCTATTTTGCCAGTAATGATTTTCAGGATTATGAATTTTATAGCAATGGTCCAAACGGAAAGATCAGAAAAATTGTTATGTACACAAAAATTCAAGATGATCCAGCCATGTACAACTTAGCCTTTGGTGACGCCGATGCTGATACTGGTGTGGTTTATGATAATGTGATAACTAACAATCAGGATAGGGATATCGTTCTTGCGACGGTGGCCAATACTATAAATGAATTTTCTGATCGTTATGGAAACAACTGGATTTTTGCCACAGGCAGCACACCGTCAAGAACAAGGCTTTATCAGATGGGCATTGCAAAACTATGGAAAGAAATTAGCACAGATTTTGATATATATATGGTGATAGGAATGGAAATTGGGAGCCATTCCAGAAGAATATCAACTATGAAGCATTTTTGGTGAAGAGGAAATAAAACAATATATTTGAAGTACAGGAATAATGAAAGGAGTTACTATGCCGTCAGCTAATAATAAGAAAACGGAAGCTATTGAAACAGGATATGGCAGGGCAATTGTAAGTGATAAGGTTAGAAGCCACGCCAATGACCCGTTCTTTGTAAAAAAAGTGGAAGAAGCCAAAGAGTTTATGCTCAAACACCCTTTGCCAGACCATTTAAAAAAGTAAAACAGTAGTTTAAATAAACGAAAGGCCGGGATTAGTTTCGGCCTTTTGCGTATGCGTCAAATTACCTACTCACAATTTAAAATCCGCAGAAATTGTTGTCGATTTCCATTTTTCAAGTTCAGCTGACATTGCCGAGATCTTTTCCGATGCCCTGTTAAACGCATCGGCGCCTAAAAATAAATGTACAGGTGGCTCAGGTGTTTCAGCCAGTTCAATAAAAATTTCAGCAGCTCTTTCCGGATCACCGGCTTGCTGCCCGTTCATGGCAAGATAGCGTTGTTGTGTGTTTTTTACCGCCTGATAACCGTCGATCTTAGTTTCGGTTAATGCCAGTGAATCTTTTGTCAGGAACCCCGGTACGGAAACCCGATGGCTCAACAGCGGTTACTTTTATACCAAATTCCTTCACATCTATTGCAAGTACTTCTGAAAACGCTGTTACAGCGGCTTTTGTAGCTGAGTAAACCGACCAGCCGGGAGCACCTACAAACCCAGCCACTGACGAAATATTGATAAAATAGCCAGATCCCTGTTCCCTCATAATTGGCAATATGTTTTTAGTGACATTGATAGTTGCCAGTACATTTATCGCGAAAATATCAGTGACCTTTTGTTCCTCTGTTTCTTCCAGCGTACCGGACATACCATAACCGGCGTTGTTAACTACTACATCTATTTGCCCGAATGCATCAATAGTTTGCTTAATTGAATGCGCTATCGATTCGGTATCTGTCAGGTCGACAACCAGGGGCAAAAAGCGCGCATTGTCAATCAATCCCACCGATTGCTTAAGTGTGGCGGCGTCACGCGAAGTCGCAGTTACACGGTAACCTTTGTCCAGCAATTTTTTAACAACCGTCAACCCCAATCCCTGGGAAGCGCCGGTAACGTACCATACTTTTGATGTGGTCATTTTATTAGCGTTAAAGTTTGTGATGGATAAGTTATTTTCAAGATTTCAATCCATTGAAATAAGCATCCGTTTCTTCAAGTATTGCCTGCATCAGTTCTTTAGCTTTGGTATGTTTTAGGATAGGTGCAATTTGTCCGCCCCAAAACAAAATCATATCCCATTTCTGTTGCTCAATGGCCGCTTTCCGCAGGTGCGACATAAATTGCGTTTGCAAGGGAAACGGCAAAAACTGCTTTTCTTTACCCTGCAGATCTTTTGCAATACGGCTGGTTAACCCCCGACCAAGCCTGCCGGTAAAGGCCCTCGACAAAGTGGTGTATTTGGCCGCGTCCGAAAACAGCATTTCCCGGTGGATGGGTAAGGCATTTGATTCCTGGCAAGCTAAAAACGCAGTGCCTATTTGTACCGCATCAGCCCCAAGAGCTAAGGCAGCCGCGACACCCCGGCCGTTAGCGATACCGCCAGCAGCAATAACAGGTGTTTTTACTTTGTCTTTAATCTGCTGCAATAACACGAAAGTGCCAGTGGTTGATGATTCGGCCGATGCCAGAAACGATGGACGATGACCACCCGCCTCAAAACCCGAGGCAATGATCATGTCAACACCGGTTGCTTCCAAAAAAATGGCTTCATCCAATGTAGTTGCCGCGCCAACTGTTACTATCCCCAGTTTGCGACACTGCTCCAAAATGTTCACAGATGGTGCGCCAAACATAAAACTGAATACAGGAGGACGCAGGTGCAGCAACGCTTCTACCTGGTTTTCAAACCTTGTTTTAAAAGGAGCAGGTTTATCAGGCAAAGGAATGCTCAGTTCATCAAAATAAGGTTTGAATAATTGCTTGGTCTGCTCAAATAGTGCATCGTCAATGCCGGTTTCGGGTGCATCCGTATCCGAAACCCATAAGTTAATATTATAGGGTTTATTGGTGGCCGCCCTTATTTGCTTATCTACGGCAACGATCTCATCAGCGCTAAGTGTATAGGCGCCATAGCCGCCTAGCCCGCCGGCATTGGAAACTGTCGCCACAAGTTCAACGGTCGAAAGATTACCGCCAAACGGCCCCTGCAAAATGGGATATGCTATACCAAGTATTTCCGTCGCTTTTGTTTTATACCACATAGCTTTAATTTTATTCAGGTACGTCAGTTATCATTTTATTTACTATCAACCAATGTCCATCAATTTTGTGGAACGACAGGAATTCGTGATAATTAAAAGTGTACATTTGAACCCGCACTTTTGCTACCGCGATAGAATTGATCACATTGATAGAAATGATCTCCCCTTTAAAAGGCATGCCGGAATCCTTGGGGCTTTGACGATTTTTTACACCGTCGAGATATTGATCCAGCGTTTTGGCATAGGGTTGTCCCTTTACATCGCCAAAAAGTAGGGTTCCCGGGTTAAATGTACCGCCCAGTAAGGCAACATCCCCTTCGTAAATGCCTTTAAAATAATTGTCGAGTGTTTGGCTGATCGCTAATGAATCATTTTGATCGTTTTCCATTTTCTTAAAGTTTTGTGCTTTTAATACCGGCAGGCTACAGGGCAAAAAAGCGGTTAATAAAAAGGAGGCATCTTTCGCATGGTAAACCCATGTCACGGAATAAATTTCCGAACCATTAAATGCATTAATCGGGGTTTTTATTTTATTGTTTATACTTTTTCAGATAGGGGCAGCATTCATTTTTAAAGGTAGGATAATAATGAAAGTATTGCAAAAGGGGGTGAGAAGATATATTCCCCACTTCACGCAAAAAAACCATGTATAAACCACTGGTTCCCTTTACCTTCGTCATAATGCCCCGACCGGAACAGCCAGTACCGCTGCCCGTGCTGGTCCTCCACATTATAATAATCCCGGTGGTCGCCGTCTTCCAGCCACCATTCGCGTTCTATTCGTTCCGGCCCGTCCGATTTTTTTATATAATGAACCTGGCCTTTATAGGTAAATAGCATGGGCGGATAATCGGGGATTGGGGCGGTCACCTCAATCTGTTCGGGTTTGGCTAAAAGCTGTACTGGCCGGGGTTTGTCGTTACGCCAGACTGTAGCCGGTTTCTCAAGAAGCGAAGGTGCCGGTTTTATAGACCTCTCGGGCCAGTGATGTTCATCGGGCAGGTAGCGATGAATGGTATTTACGCCAACTTTTCCGGCTACGCGGTCCAGCAGCTCAGCTACACCCAGGTCATCCAAACCGGGTTTCCCGGCCCATAACACTTCCTGCATGGGTGACACTTCTTCCACTTTCGGCGCTTCCAGTATAAAAAGCTCAATACCCAAGGCAGGCTCTACGGATGAGATTTTAAGTTCAAACAGTTTAAAAAGATGAGGGATATTATGCGATGCGCGATTGGTGCCAATCTCTATTTGTTCCACCCTGCCATCAACCCGGTAACACTTCAGTATGGCTGTACGCAGACCCATGCCTTCTTCGCATAGGCGCCGGCAAAGTATTTCCAGCAGGCGCGTTACAGCAATTTCAATGCCGCTGGCAGTACATATCGGCTCCAGGCAGGATAGCCGTTCATGATAAGGCGGGATAATTTGCATGGGTACAATCACCTCGTCTTCCTGTCCAAGCGCCTGGCTTAACCTCAGGAGCAAGCCCTCGCCAAAGCGCCTGCGCAGCACAGAGCGTGGCATACTGATAAAACTGCTGATTTGGTATAAACCGAGTTTTTGCAGGCGCTGTACTATAGCCGGTTCCAGTCGTAAAGCTGCAGGTGGTAAAGGCAGCAGGGCTGTGGCCTGGCCGCCGCTCTCAATAATCGGCGTTAACCGCCCGAAACGGGAAATGGCCCAGGCTGCACCTATAGTATCTGCCATAGCTGCCCGCGCATCGTACCCCTTGCTTCTTAAACGCGTTACAATTTCTTTCAGGTAAGCCGGTTCGCCGCCCCAGAGGTGTGCACAGCCGCTTACATCCATAATCAGGCCGTCAGGGAGGTCAATAGCTATAATAGGGGAGTAGCGGATGCACCATTCGCCCAAGGATTTCAATAATTTAGCGGCTTGTCCGGGCTGGTCATCTATCACCTGCAAACCAGGAACAATGGCTTTTGCATCAGCCGCTGCCATACCGCAGCTTATTCCCTGCACTTCGGCAATCGGGTTCACCGCCGTAACCACCATTTTGCCACGCTCTTTTGCCGCGAGAACAAAAGGCAGGTTTTTAAGGGCCGGCCGTTTAAGGGCCAGCCAGTCTGTCGTCAAATGACGGAACCATATGGTGATATAACGTTTGTGCATAGTTTGAATATCGCTCGTATAGTTTACTCACCCGATCTACGCTACGCTTGATCACCCTCTCTTCCGCAAGCGGGAAAGAGGGTTTAGGAGTTTTTTCTTTTACCCTCTTTGCGTCGCAGACGAAGAGAGGGTCGACCAGCGAAGCGTAGTCGGGGTGAGTAGACTCGCCGCCATGCAAGGAAACCGCTTTGAAATTTGTAATTGTTTTTCCATAGCGATGGGTTTCAAACCTTGAGTGTTCGAAAGATTCATAAAAAGCAGCGGGCACGCGCGATTCCCTCTCTGGGGAGGGTAGGGAGGGGTTTAGCCGTCTTGCCTGTCAATCGTATAAACCCCTCCCTGCCTTTACGCACATCCAGCCGCACCCCTCCCCAAGGAGGGAATTTAGCTCCAATTCTATATTTCGGACATCGATAGGTTTCAAACCCATCGCTATTTTTGAAAGCGCTATCCCGCCAGCCGCTCTTCCAGAATAAACATATCATCCTCTACATTTTCCAAAACTGTGACAAACCGCTCTGCTGATCGCTCCGCATCTTCCAAAACCGGCACAAATCGTCCTGCTGCCCATTCTACCTTCCACACGCCCGGATTGCCATTGCGCACCTTTAACAGTTCAACATTCCAGCGCGGGAAACCAACGCCGGGCATATCGTCTTCAAGCACACTTGGCAGGGGTGTTATCTTCCAGCGGGCAACACAGGCCGTGGCGCTCAGTTTACGGGGATCACTGCGGAGGATAAAACCTGTTACCCGGCTTTGCTCAACAGCTAATTGCAGTCGCCGGGATTGTGTGAAGTTTATCTCCCGCACCTCTGCGATCACCGCTGCAAGGCTCTCGCATTTCAACGCTTCTTCCATGGCCCATAGCACATCTTTTTCACGCTGCAGGTCAATGAAAATTACCCGGTCTGGCTCAATGCCAAAAGCTTTTAATGCGGGCGGGAAAATGGTGCGCGATACACTGATCCATAAACAGGCGCCGCCATTTAGCATCAGCGTTTTTAGCAAACCGGCAATAAAGCCACCTGAAGCCGCTGCATGTTCGGGAACTCCGCTTAAAAACTCATGGATCGCGCCAGTAGGGAAAACAGCATTCGGAAAAGCAGATTCCACTGGTCCAAGGCCGATACCTTCGGCAGCCCCTGCTTGTGGCGGGATAAATCCCTGCCAGGCAAGAATATCTTTTTGCAGCTGACTGATGATCTGTTTTTTTGTTTCCATCACATTCAGTTTAGAGTGGGAGTGGGGAACGCCGGGATGAAAAGGCCCATGTAGGCTGTTAACTGGATCACCATATGTCTTGCTATCGCACGACCGATCTGTTGGATAGCCAACTCACTCAGCGGACTTTGATAGTTGAGGTTCCAGTTTTCCGGACCAGGGCCTAAATAGGTGATGTGAAGGTCATCTTCAGAAACCCGCGTATTGCGGTCGTACCATTTCCCTTCTTCCAGTTGCAGGGTAAGGGTGATAAATCCTTTATCGTTGTAAAAATCAATAATAAACTGCGGGATATAAGGCATATCCCATTGTTCAGGTGACACTTCGTCTACCTGTACCCGGGTTATACCCTGGTCCAGTTCCACATCAATATAAAACGCTTGCATAAAAACTAATCATCAAAGATAATGCTAAAAATATTAGTATTTCAATATCTTTTTCAAATAATTTTTAGGGCAAAGTTGTTAGGATATTTAAGGAAATGATGAAAGCTATCAGGCGCTGTAGGGCGCCATTATACTAAAGACTGGTAAATAATATATCGTAAAATGAATATTCGATAGCTGCCTGAACCATCGTTTTAAAAGGCGTAAGTTGTAGTAATGCGGTTTATTCGTCTGACAGCAAAAAAAACCACGCCCATTATTAAAATAGACGAGAAATTCGGGAAGAAAGATTAAGAGTTGAATAGCAATTTATTTGCTTTTCTTTTCGTAATGGCTTACGTAATAAAATACAGCACCCACGAAAGTAAAGATAATGCCAATAAATAAAGGCCATTCAGATACCTGTGATCCGCTGCGATCGATAGTCATTGAATCGGAATCAACAGGGTTAACTTGAGATCTGAAATAGATAATTAAACCAATGGTTACAATTATACCTACAACAAAAAGGAGTATACTGAATTTTTTCATGATGCTTGATAAATAAACTGTTGATCAGTCAGGGTGTAAAGGTATAAAATTTTGTAAAAAAGTACTTCTTTGTTGAAATTTTTAAAATTCAATTTGAAAATTGTATTACATTTTCAAATTGACACATCATCAAATCATCAAAATTCAAATTACCCCCACCGTTTTTGATTTTTATCAAAGAGTTTGCAACTAAAGCCAGGGGGCTTCGTATAAAAGCACATTAACATTGCCTTTATGCACCCCGAAATTGAAGCGGCTTTAACTGTAGCAGAATATTATTATACTGCCCCGAACGCGATTGCCCTGCAAAACGCTGAAAAGCTGTTGAATTATATCGAAGATATAAACCTTGAGCGCACCGGGAAATTTGTACCAACACAATCGCAAGGCCTTTATATGTTATGGAGCATTGAAGATTGGGAGTTCCACATGGAATGTATAAAAAATGGCAATATCCTTTATGCTTTTGTTAAAAACGGTTGCAAAGAAGCCAGCGGATCATACCCCATAGATGAATTTATCCCGCAATTAGAAAGATATTTATTGATAGGAGTAGCTTAGTGCTATATCATCCAGCCCTTTATTATAAACATTTGTTATTATTCGCCTATCCTCGTAACTTAGGTATTTCTTGCTTCTTTTATAGCCAATTATTTAAAAGCCGGTGTAATGCCTTTTACAAGGGGATTTATATTTGTATGTTTTTTTATAACATTTAATGTTTGCTGTTTTGCCCGGCAGGATGGCAAAGGGTTGAATGTTAAAGCGCCCGCTGATACATTTGAAACTCATCTGAAAACCAGCCTTGTTTCCTTTTACAGTAAGTATCCCCCGGAAAAAATATTTATTCATACCAACCAGGACATTTATACCAGCGGCGAAACAATATGGTATAAAACCTATGCCATTGCTTATGGCCAGCCTGATGCATTGAGCAATATTGTATATGTGCAGTTAACTGATACTGCGGGCAATTTGATTGTTCAAAATAAGCTGCCTTTACTTGATGGTAAAGGGCACGGTAATATTGATATCGGTCATGAAATTAAAACGGGGTGGTATAAATTAAGCGCTTTTACTTCGTGGATGATGAACTTTGGACCACAGGCTTATTACCGGCAGTACATATATATCCGTAACCTCACGGATCCCATTGTAATACCTGTTAAAAAGGGGTTTGAAAAGAAAACATACCACGTTGATTTTTATCCTGAAGGGGGTGACCTGACTGATGGAAATTTAACGACAATAGCTTTCAAAGCATACAGCAATGATGGTTTGCCTGCCCATGTGGAGGGAACAATAAAAGATAATACAAATAAAGTGATTGAAAAGCTCAGCACCGTACATGATGGTATGGGCGAGTTTGCGATAGAGGCTTTTGGAGGCAGTTCTTATACCGCAGATGTTCAATTTCCAGACGGGAGCAGACAGGTTGTAAATTTGCCCACGGTAAAGACTGCCGGGATATATCTTCATGTCTCCCAAACAGCGGATAAAGTACACCTTAGCCTTGCTTTTGCAGGTAACAAGGGTGCGCCGGGAAACTGTGTACTTGCCGCTTTTCAAAACAGCGGGCAGATCAATACCTATCCTTTGCAATTACAGAAGGGTGTTAACGAGTTTGATTTACAAAAGGCCAGTTTTTCCACCGGAATTTTGCGACTCACTGTTTTTGATCATGAGGGGGTGCCGCAGGCGGAGCGCATTTTATTTATAAATAACCATGACCTGGCGCCTGTATTAAGAACAGATACGCTCTCTTTTTTACCTGGCGGTTTTAATGCTTTTTCAATGACGTTGAAGGATAGGAGGGGAATCCCCGTTAAAGGCAACCTTTCGATAGCAGTAACGGATGGCAACGCTTTTGACAGCGGCTGCAGTCAGGATATTTTTTCGGGGCTGCTGCTTAGCCCTGAATTAAAAGGAGAGATTTATAATCCAGCTTATTATTTTAAGAATGAAAACGATTCACTCGCCCGGCAACTCGATCTTGTAATGCTTACTAATGGCTGGCGGCATTTTTCGTGGAAAAAGGTACTGGGCAACGAAGGCGGTCCTTTAAAGTACCCGGTAGAAAAATCGGCCTATATTGCAGGAAGGGTTATGGATTATGAAAACCTCCAGCCCGCTAAAGATAAGCTTAAGATAAAGCTGCTGATCATGAACCAGGATTCAACCAAATTTATCGGGTACATTACACCAGATAGCACCGGTAGTTTTATTATAAAAAACTTTAATCATACAGGTGTGTCGGAGATCTATTTAGGCACAGCAGATAAAAAAAGTTACCCAAAAAAATTGCGGGTTAAAATGTTTACTACCCTCGACGACAGTTTAAGGCAAGTGAAGGCTGACAGCTTTTCTGATCTTGCCATTCCCGGGTTTTCCGGAGATTATATTGCCGAAGCAAAAAAGGAAGCCGGGGACATGTTTGATGTTGATGGCATCCGCCTAGATACAGTAAAAATAAAAGACAAAAAAACTTCGCCAATAGAAAAACTGATCGCGGAACATGTTTCCCTTAAGTATACATCTAACAGGGAATTCACCCTCGACCTGGTTAATAACCCTACCCTGAATATTGGCCTTATAGATTATATCAAGGGAAGGTTTCCGAATTTGCAGATATTGGGGGATAGCAGAGACCCACAATTTATTTACCGGGGAGGGAACACAATGGGCTTCTACACCTCATCAGACCTATCGGATAACTTTAGGCCCTATTTTTACCTGAATGAAATATTAGTTCAGTACGACTCCATACAGGATATTTCGTTAACAGATATGGCCATGATCCGGTTTATGCCGCCACCGGTATGGTTTGCGCCATATAACGGCGGAAATGTTGGGGCTATTATGATCTACACCAAAAAACATACCGATGAAGCATGGAAGATAACCGGTATGTCGGATTTTGACCATTACATGTTTAATGGGTACAGCATCACCCGCGAATTCAGCGCCCCCCATTATAACAAGGCGCAAGGGCAGTCAAAGCCGACCGATAACAGGTTGACCATTTATTGGGGTCACGACCTTGATACAGACAGCAACGGCGTTTTGAAATTCAGGTTTAATAATTCAGATAGCGGAAAAAAGTTCAAAGTAGTTATACAGGGCATGGATGCGCAGGGCAGGCTGGTTCATTTGGAACAGTTGGTGCAATGACAATAGCACATTGAAAAGCAATAGTGCCGCGCATGCTAAAGGAGGCTCCGATGGAGCCAATAATTCTTTCTCTATTTTCTATAAACAGGGTGCTCCTACGGAGCTTTCTTTGATTGCTGAATCGCTCCGTAGGAGCTTCCTGTTTATAGATCCAAATCCAAACAGCATTGGCTCCATAGGAGCCTCCTACGATAATGTTAGGGGAAACGTTTTAATATTCGATAAATTCAAATAGATACCGGTCTTCAAACGGTATTTCAAATTTTTGCAATAAACTTAAATACTCCTGTTTAAAAGTTTTTCTTTGATGATGGACCTCTTGGTTAAGTACATATTTTGCTACCTTGTCAATATGTGAGTGTGAATATGAAAACACGCCATAACCTTCCTGCCAATTAAATTTACCATTTACCCAGTTTTTATCGTTGACAAATTCGGCGCTTTCAACCTTTATTTCTTTAACAAAATCTGAAATCAGAACTGATGGTTTAAATCCTACAAATAGGTGGGTATGGTCAGGCATACAGTTAACTGCAAGCATTTTGGCCTTTCGGTTTTGGACGAGGGCTGTAAAATATTTATGTAATTCTTCTTTATACCCTTTTGCAATTAAGCTTTGGCGATTTTGAACAGCAAAAACGAATTGAAGGTAAATTTGTGAAAAGGTGTTGGCCATAAGCTTTTATTACTTCGTATTCCATTTAAACCATTTTATACCAAATGTTGCAAATACAATAGTGTATAGCAATGTTAATAAAAGCGCTGTTGAAGCATCTCCATCCCACTTCGCTGGTTCCATACTTACGGCTACGATAGTTTTAACTGTACCATAAGGCGACCAATGTTCCAGGTCATGGATCGCTTCACCCAGCACATTTAGTTCACCAAACATACCCACCAAAATAAACACCAAATAAATGAGGCGGCTGGTTGAGTTGACAGTTTCCGGACTTGTAATACGTCCAACTATCATTTGACCGAGGCTTAGGTAAACAGCGCCCCCAACCAGGGCTGTTAAATAGGAAAAAGCGTACCCTGAAGGTGTTAAAGTAATACCATCATATTTGTTCCCGGCAATGAAAACCAGCGTGGTTATCATTAGGATCATCACCAACTGGACGATCAGCCGGCTTGTCATAATGGCCCATGAAGGAACTGGGGCTACCCTTAATCTTTGAAATATTGCTTTGTCACGGTCCCGGGCAATGGCATTTGAATAGCTCATTAAACCAGTTGAGATTAACCCGATGGTAATACTATTTGCAAGGACGAACGGTCCCCCTACTGTTGCGATCAACCCTTTCCATGAGCTAAGTATAATTACAGGGACTATCAACGTCAGGACCACTGCCCGGCGGTTACGCCATTGTGTAGTAAAATCGGCCCGCAAAAGCGCGGTAAGTACATCAGAGGCTTTAGGTATAACTGTTTCCATTTATTTATTGTCTTTTTAATTATTGGTTGTCCCGATAGCTATCGGGAGGGTTGGATTGAGTTGATTAAGTTTTTTTGTATTAGGACATGTTGATTAGTCACCTGACCCACTACTCACCTAATCAACTATTCTCTACGCCCGCACGGCTTTCCCCGTTAGGGCTATAAATACATCTTCGAGTGTTATCTTTCCCCTGCGCGATACAGCTATCACTTCCGGTTCATTGCGGTGTTTGTCTATCATCGCTTGTGGGGTGTCAATAGCTATCACCCTGCCGTGGTCGATAATAGCAATACGGTCGCAAACTGATTCGGCTTCTTCCATGGAGTGCGTGGTGATCAGAACAGCGTGCCCTTTTTCGCGGATCGCTTCGATGCGTTCCCAAAGCTGCCTGCGCGATTGCGGGTCGAGTCCGGTGGTAGGCTCGTCCAAAAGCACCAGTTTGGGGTTGTGGATGGTGGCGATAACCAGGGAAACCCTTTGCTGTTGGCCGCCCGAAAGCTGCCCGAACTTTTTGAAAGCCTGGTCCTCAAGGTTAATTTCCCTCAAAATAGCCAATACCTGGTCTTTTGTTAATTTAAGCCCATAAACCCCTGCATATAGCTGCAATACTTCTATCACAAACAGTTCGGGCTGAAAGCTTGTAGATTGCAGTTGAACGCCAAGGGATGCACGCACATGTAGTGGCTTTTCTGCAGCGTTGAAGCCATTGACCATAATTGTGCCTGATTCAGGTTTTAAAAGCCCCTCCAATGCGCTGAGTGTACTGGTCTTACCGGCGCCGTTTGGTCCGAGCAGGCCAAAGATCTCACCTTCGCGTACGCTGAACGAAACATTTTGTACCGCCTGGAACTTCCCGTAACTTACATTAAGCCCTTCTACAGTTAAAATATTAACTTCCTGGTTATCCATCTATAGATTTTTGAATTTAATTGTGATATGGGTGTTACACCCGGTGTAATTTTAATAAATAAAAAAATTACTGTCCGATAAAAATAGATGATTTTTGATATAATCGAGATGTGTTTTTCGCATTTAGTGCGAAAACAACGCCTGCTGCCACAGGCGCGTGCGTGCAGTGCTGCTTTTTTCTACTATTTCCTACGCCGTTCCTTTTCTGATCTTTCGGTGAAGATTTGCGAGGCCCAATTTCGTTGCTGACGTTTTATAGTGGGTTCCATAAATTGATGGCTATTTTTTAATTAGCAATAATAATATTGCCAGGGTAGCTCCAAACTGTCCGATCCCAAAAAAAAAACATCCATTTGATCATATCGCCAATTCTATTGCTAAGATCAAGATCAACTTTTGCAATATCTTCTTTTAGAATCGCAATGTCATCTTTTGTGGCTAATGTTTTAATGTGTATTTCCACAGAAGTTGCCGTTATTTTTTCAGGAACAATAACAATATAGCTAATGTCGCACCAATCTGTCCAACCCAAAAAATAAACATCCACTTGATATTATCAGCTTTGGATTCACCTATGTCTTTACGAAGATCATATCGAACATTTGCGATTTCGTCTTTTACATTTGAAATTTCCTTTCCCATTTCCTTGCGAAAATTTGAAAAATTATCCCCCATTTCTTTGCGAAGATTTGAAAAATTATCCCCCATTTCCTTGCGAAGATTTGAAAAATCATTCCCCACCTCCTTGCGAAGATTTGCAAGGTCGTCTTTAGTAGATAACGTTTTAATGGATGCCTCCACAGATCTTTCTGTTTTATTATCAATGTATTTAAACATCGCCTCGGTAGTGTCGTTTCCTAATTTCTCAGACAACAATTTATACAACCGGGCCGTTTCTTTCGGTTCTAAGTACATAACAAATATAATAATTAAGGTTTAAAGTTTCAATTGTTTAGAGTTGATTAGGTTGATTGAGTGAGCAGTTGATCAGGTTATTATGGTAAATAAATGCCCTTAACCTAATCAACTTATTCAACCCAATCAACCATAAACTACCTCCTCCCATTAAGCTTGATAAAATCATTAACCACTACCTCGCAGAAATAGCGTTTATTGCCGTCCTTATCGGTATAGTTGCGATTAGTCAGCTTACCTTCAACGGCAACTTCATCTCCCTTTTTCAAGTCCTCTTCAGCAAATTTTGCCAGGTTTCCCCATAAAACTAAATTATGCCATTGGGTGTCTGTTACTTTTTCGCCTTTGTCATTTTTGTAGCTTTCGCTGGTTGCTAATGATAAGCGGGCCGATTTCTTGTTGTTGTCAAAGCTTTTTACTTCAGGGTCCATACCCAGGTTGCCTACAAGGCGTACACTGTTTCTTAATGTGTTCATGCTGATTAATATTTAATTTTCGTTTTAAATTGATAGTACAAAGTTGCAGGTGCTGAATAAACTTATTCGGGTAATAACCGTTTACAGTCGATAATATCCGCTTGTAACCGTTTGCAAACGGATATTATTTATATATCTTTAAAAAATGAATGAAGAAAGAGTTTGTCTTGATTGTGGTACCGTTCTGCATGGGAGGGCTGATAAAAAATTCTGTAATGACCTTTGCCGCAACAATTACAACAACCAGCTTAACAGCGACAGTTATAACCTGGTGCGCAATGTGAACAATATCCTTCGCCGTAACCGCCGGATATTGGAAGAACTAAACCCAACTGGCAAAACAAAAACTACCCGTAAAAAGTTGGCAGCAAAAGGGTTTGATTTTGATTATCACACCCGCAGCTACCAAACCCAAAATGGCAAAACTTACCATTTTTGCTATGAATATGGTTACCTGCCTTTGGATGGAGATGAGTTTTTGCTGGTGAAAAGGGAGGGAGAATGATGTCGGATTTCGGATGTTCGATTTCGGAATTATTCTATTTCTTGCCACATTCCAATGGTTACCCACATGTCAAAATCCGAAATCGAACATCCGACATCCGAAATTCAATTATCTTTGCGGCCAAATGATAATCCACCAATTTTATGATAAGGGCCTGGCCCATGGTTCGTATGCCGTTATCAGGACGGGAAAAATGATTGTGATCGATCCGGCTCGTGACCCGCAGCCGTATTACGATTTTGCAAATATGCACGACGCCGACATAGTGGGCGTAATTGAAACGCATCCCCATGCCGATTTTGTTAGCTCACATCTGGAAATTCATCAAACTACCGGCGCTGTTATTTACGTAAGCAAACTAACAGGCGCGGGATATCCGCATGAAAGCTTTGATGACGGCGATGTAATAAAGCTCAATGATATAAAACTGAAAGCTATTAACACGCCAGGCCACTCACCTGATTCTATCTGCGTACTGGTTGAGGACGAAAATGGCTATGAAAAGGTGCTGTTTACCGGAGATACTTTATTTGTGGGCGATGTAGGTCGCCCGGACCTCCGGGAAAATGCAGGCAATATTACCGCAAAAAAGGAAGAACTTGCCCGTCAGATGTATCACTCCACCCGCGAAAAACTAATGAAATTGCCGCACCACGTTGTTGTTTATCCAACGCATGGCCCCGGTTCATTGTGCGGCAAAAACATAAGCCCCGACCTGCAAAGCTCCATAGGACGTGAGATCCGTGAAAATTATGCTTTGCAATTGATGGACGAACTAACCTTTGTGAAAACGATTACAGAAGACCAGCCTTTTGTCCCTAAATATTTTGGATATGATGTAGAACTTAATAAAGGAGGGGCTTCATCATTTAATGAAAGTATTGGAAATGTTTTAAGGATTGACAGTAATGCTGTTTTAGATAAAAATATCCTGGTGATTGATACACGGCCAAAACCGCAATTTAGAAACGGCCACTTAAAAGGTGCCATTAATCTTCAGGATGGAGAGAAGTTTGAGTCGTGGTTGGGGGCAATTTTAAATCCGGGTGAACAGTTTTATATCATTGCTGCTACGGCCGGGGATTTAGATGTCATGATAAAAAAAGCTGCGAAGATTGGTTATGAGCAGTATATCAAAGCTGCGTTGTTAGCGCCGGATGCTGCAACGGAGAAATCACTTGAGCTTGATTTAGATGATTTTACAGCACACTCTGAAAAATATACGATTGTTGATGTCCGCAATCAAAATGAGGCCAACGTTGGGTTACTGTTTAACAACTCCCTGCACATCCCTCTGCCCGAATTGCGCGAGAGGGTTAACGAGGTCCCAACGTCCAAACCGATAGTTGTGCATTGTGCGGCAGGTTACAGGTCGGCAGCGGCTTCAAGCATAATTGAGGCTGCGTTAAGTGCCACGCCTGTGTATGATCTTGGCGAAGCTGTTTTGGAGATAGGAAAAGCTGAGGTCTGAAATCGGAGATTCGGAAGGTCTTAAACCAGTGAACTAAAGATATATGCTTGAGTTAGTTAAAACCGCTGATGGTTCCAATACCATTTATAACGCCACAGTTGGTGAAAACTATCATTCAAAACATGGGGCGCTGCAGGAAAGCAGGCATGTATTCTTAAACTCGGGCTTGCAGTATTTTTTAGACCGAAAGCTGGCGGCAACCAATATCTCAGAGGAAGCTGTGTCTATATTAGAAGTAGGCTTTGGCACCGGGCTTAACTTCTTGTTAAGTGCCGATTTTTGTACCGATAGAAAAATAAATCTGGATTATATCGGTATCGAAGCCTATCCCCTAAGCCTGGAAGTGATTAGTCAAACAGGTTATGACCAATATGCGTCAGCGGAATTATGGCAAGCATTCATCGCCAACTACGAAGAATTATTGCAGAAGCCTATCAAGCTTACTTCACACTGCAACCTGCAAATCGCCGGCTGCAAACTGTTAGATTTCGGTTCAAAAAAACAATACGATATTATTTATTATGATGCCTTTGCATCGGCAAATCAGCCTGAGATGTGGGATGAGGCTGCTATAAGCCATACTATACAATTTTTAAAACCGGGCGGGGTTTTTGTAACCTATGCTATTACCGGCAATCTCAAACGCTCACTAAAGGCTTTAGGGTGTAAAGTAGAGAAGGCGCCGGGTGCACCCGGCAAAAGGGAAATGTTGAGGGCGGTGAAGTTATTATAGAAAGTTAAAACCCACATTAAATTTTATAGTAAACCCGTTATTTACAGGCAGCTCCCTTACAGCAGAATCATTGGAAACTATACTGCTATGCGTAACATAAAAAATAGGGCCTGCGCAAAGCGAAAAAGATAACCGGGAACCGGGCGGCACAAAATTCAGCGAGGGGCCTATTAATACCTTAGCGCCGCCTTCAGCTTCATCCGTTTCCCACAACCCTTCCAAATCTTGTCCAACGGCTTCTACGCCGCCAAAAAAATGACCACTGATCTTGCGCAGCACACCAAAGCTCGAGATCAAATCAAATGCGTCCCTGTCGGCGGCAAACGCTTTTTCAACCCGGGCATTGACAGCAAATTTCCAGGAAAGGTTTTCATACGCTGCATTAAACCGGCTCAGCGCCACTATATCACTGCTAAATTCCCTGATCACTCCTAAGCTGGTACCAAATCTGAAACCCGTAGCACTTTTGCCTCCAATAAAATCTTTAAACACTTCGGCCTGCTGATAGGTCTGTGTATTCCCGTTAGCGCCAAATCCAACCCCCATTGAAGCTAATAACGTAAAACGGCTTCCCAAATATCCCTTGACCGCCGCGTTCTGTTGGACACCATCAAAGCCCAGAGGGGTAACAGTGTATTGACCATAACCCCCTGAATAATTGAGGCTCCAATGGCGTGCCGCCGGGTTAAGTCCATTTATTGTATACAAAAACGGCTGCGACTGTCCCAATGAACCGCCACCTAAATCTTCGTCAGCAGTTTGTGCTTTAAGAACAAAACTTACGGACAAGAACAGGGATAACACACAGCAGAGCTTCTTGATCATATTTACTATAGATTTTAATGTAAGGTGAACAACTAAAATGAATTTAGGGTTAACAAAGCGGTATTTCTTTATAAATAAACCACAATTACACTAACCGATCTATGGCCCGGTATCGTAATCCTTGTATTCAAAGCCGGAACAACTAACTTTTCAAATAAGCGTTAGGCACATTAGCCGGTTTATAATCAATGCCATAAGCATGTTTAACCAGCAGGGAAACTACACTTGCTATAGTTTCCTGCTTACGGTGCATCTGTGATAACAATCCCATCATGGCATAGCTGATCGGGTTTACTGCGGGGACGAATGTTTCCCATTCATAGCCTTTTCCCCATATCAATCCCTTAACTGTAATGGCTAAATCCGCTCCGTTGTCAAGTAGAAATTTGAGCATGTCTGCTGAGTTATTGCTATTCTGATTAACTGTGTGAAAAATAGGGGTGTGGCCGCCGAACCCATGCTTATCCAGGCTTGCTTTCGCGTTCACATCAGCACCGTGGTCGAGCAATACCTTTGCGCAGGCCACGCAGTTGTATTCAGCACAAAAGTGTAATAATGTGCCGCCTGTTAATGGTGTGTATGTATTCTTATAGGAAGAATAGGTTTTGGATACTATTGACGGATCATCATTAATCAATCTTTCCAGTTTATCAGCATCATCGATAAAAACCGATAACAAAGCTTTGTCTTCAAATTTAAGTCCGGCATCAATAAAAGCTTGTACACATTCCTTGAACCTTGGTGTTCGTGTGTACATCTCCACCATCATGGTGAAAAGTTGCATGCCATCAGTTAATGTATCATTGGGACTGCCGCCTTTTTCAAAATACCTTCGGATCCCTTCAACGGAATGTACCTCGATGTCATAAAGGATTTGGTTATAATCTGACATAATCTCAAATTACAATTATGGAAGAATAAAATTATATAAAAGTTTCAGTCTTTTAAACTCTCAATTACTTCATTTTTCTTCCGGACTTTCCGACTTCCAAACTTTCGGACTTCCCAGCATAAACACTATTTTTACAACAAATATTACTTATGCCATTAACGCCACCATCCACCGCTTCTACACCGGAAGCCGCTTTCACGCGGCTGCTAACCATTATGGACGACCTGCGGCTGAACTGCCCATGGGATAAAAAGCAAACGCTCGAGAGCCTGCGCCACCTAACTATTGAGGAAACCTACGAACTCTCTGATGCCATATTGAGCGCGGACATGCCCGAAATAAAAAAAGAGATCGGCGATATTATGCTGCACCTGGTATTTTATGCCCGGATAGCTTCGGAAACCAATGATTTTAACATTACTGACGTACTAAACGGTATTTGCGATAAACTGGTTAACCGTCACCCGCATATTTACAGCGATACCGATGTACAAGACGAAACCGATGTAAAACGCAATTGGGAAAAAATCAAGCTAAAAGAAGGCAACCGTTCGGTATTGGGCGGAGTGCCTGCATCATTACCGGCTTTGGTGAAAGCGTCCCGCATCCAGGAAAAAGCGCGCGGGGTGGGGTTCGACTGGGAAGAAAAAAGCCAGGTATGGGCGAAAGTGGAAGAAGAGATGCAGGAATTTAAAAATGAGTTTAATGCCGAGGATGGAACAGCAATAGACCATGAAAAAGCTGAAAATGAGTTTGGCGACCTGCTCTTTTCGCTGATTAATTACGCGCGATTTATAAATATTAATCCTGAGGATGCTTTGGAGAAAACCAACCGCAAGTTTATTAAGCGTTTCCAATACCTTGAAAGTAAGGCCAGTGAAAATGGAAAGCAACTGCATGATATGAGCCTTGCCGAAATGGATATATTTTGGGACGAGGCAAAAAAATTATAAAATGCACCTGTATCATCTGCATGGCGGTTTACGTATTGGTAAGAAATA
>Ga0206898_10100_pt1 | contig 26215 bp, 20 predicted proteins | sample Alteio_BWOrgHeat_50_FD_153237 | JGI IMG/M metagenome (GOLD analysis project Ga0206898, IMG submission 153237) | Enriched cells from forest soil in Barre Woods Harvard Forest LTER site, Petersham, Massachusetts, United States -... | ecosystem: Environmental > Terrestrial > Soil > Temperate forest >...
TGTTTCCACTTATATGATTTTATTGATATAGATAATTTTGGACCGCGTTTGTTACCAGCGCAGGTTTCGTAAATATCTATTTATAGTGCCATACAAGGTAAAAAAATCGCCAATTTTAAAATTATGACATTGTTGTGGTTGATCGGTTGCTTGCTTAAAGGACAGTTACCGGCAAAACCTGCTTAGCAGATCGGCATGTTGCGGATATAATTGTATCATTTTATCCTTTTCAGCCATTTCAAACTCACTGAATTCAAAGCCCGGCGCAACGGCGCAACTTACAAGGGTAAATCCCTGTTTTGATGGGATTTCTGCAGCAAACCATAAGCCTCCCTTTACAGCTACCGATAAATTACCTGTTTCCCTATCAGATAGCTCATACTGCGTATAAACACCATCTTCATCAATCACGTGAATATACAATGGCGAGCCTTTGTGAAAATACCATAGCTCATCCGAAACAATGCGATGAAAACCTGAATAATCGGCGTTTTCAAGTAAATAGTAAATAGAAGTACAGGCTTGGTTTATTTCATCGCTGCCAGGGCGTAACACTGGTTGAAGTGAACGAAAAACCTCTTTATACCACCCGCCTTCTGGGTGTGGCTTCAGATTTAAATGTTCAATCCAATAAGAGGCGTTTTCATTATCCATAACCATGAGTGTTACCCCCACAATAATAAAAGAAATCTACCAACAATCGGTGTAATTACCCCCATAATCGGTGAAATCGCAGCACAATCGGTGAAATCATATCACAAAAAAAAGCCACCTGCATTATACAGATAGCTTTCCAGAATATATGTTGAACTTTTGCAAAAGTCGTATTTACAGACCAGCCAAGTCGTCATCATCGGCCTTTACCGGAATGATGGTTTTATTTTCGGTGAAATTACCGGCAGAAAAGTTATTTCTTTTTACATTCTCAGCAATGTTGCTTTTTAAGTTAAACTCATTTGCAGAACCATTTAAATCAGCTTTAGCATTATCTGTAACGATTACGTTAGCACTGTATGCATTTAAATTTAATTTAGCTGAAGCAGTATTGTGCAGCTCAACATTAAATTCAATTTTTGAAAGGTCACCAAATGATTTTACTTCGGCGTTATCAAAAGCTGCAACCGAACGAAGATCGTTAGCGGTAACCCATACGATCAATTTCTCGGGAGTATATGACGAAATACGTAATACACCTTTTGCACTTTGAACTAACGCGCTTTCAGAATAATATTTGTTATACACCTTTACCTGGTCGGACGCGCCGTCAGAAATAAATAGCTCAACATTTCCGTGAACTTCAATTTTATTAATAGCGCTGATGCCGGTTAAAACAGTAGCAGTTGTATAGTTTGCAGAAGCTGCATAGGTTAAATTCGTAATTCCAAGTATTACAACAATCATGGTAATAATGGAGAGTATTTTTGTTTTCATTTTCTTTAATATTTTGATTTTCAATTTATTGTATCCTTACAGTTTTTAAATACAACCATAAGACGACTTTAATTTTAAAACGTTACACTAAATTTTGTTAAATTAGACGAACGCCCTATTTTCATCTACAAAGATAACTCATTAATCGGCGAAAATATTCATCTTAGTGTAATTATTACACTAAGTATTCAAATATCATAAAACCAAATAAAATTTGGAATTGAGTAAATTTCAGCTATAAAGGTGGCATATTAAAGCCTTAGGGTCAGATGAAATTCTGAAAGGGATGGTAAAAAAGGAATAATAATTGGGGTGGTGGATGTCATGCCGTCCGCCCAAATGGCGTATCGGCATAACGTGTTCTTATTTTTACGCTATTCTCCGGGACTCAGTAATTTATTCTGCCACTAACCCCTTTTAACGATCTTAATATAGATCAGCTTTGAAGTAGGCGTGTTGCTCCCTTTGGCAACACTATCGATAGGCACCAAAACATTTGTTTCAGGGTAATAAGCGGCGGTATTGCGTTCGGGAATATCATAAGGAACAACCACAAATAAGCGGGCAAAACGTTTTACGCCGCCGTAATCGTTCACCAGGTCCACCTTCTCCCCTGCTTTAAATCCCGCCCGCATCATGTCACTTTCATTCATAAAAATAACGCGGCGTTCGTTGTGCACGCCACGGTAGCGGTCATTTAAACCATATATCGTCGTATTAAACTGGTCGTGACTGCGGATAGATGTCAGCATATATTCATCATCGGCAAGTTTATGTACAGGGAGTTTTGTTACTGAAAATGCTGCTTTGTCACCGTGCTTTTCTGTTTTAAATTTTCCTTCCCTGGGGCCATTGGGCAGATAAAATCCTGCTGACTGGCGTACCTTTTTATTATAATCTTCACAGCCGGGGATCACTTTGGCTATGCAGTCGCGAACAGCATCGTAATTGTCGGCGAATTTATTCCAGTCTATTACCGTTCTGTCACCCAGCGTAGCTTTTGCCAGCCTGCAAACAATCTGGTTTTCATTGAGCAGATCACCAGAAATTGGCTCCAGTACACCTTTGGACATCTGCACCACTCCCATCGAGTTTTCGCAGGTTACAAACTGTACTTCGCCGTTGACCACATCTTTGTCGCTGCGCGAAAAAGTCGGCAAAATCAGCGCTTCTTCTCCATGAATTAAATGACTGCGGTTCAGTTTGGTAGATACATGCACGCTAAGTTTAAGCTTGCGTAGTGCTTCGGCTGTATAAACTGTATCGGGCGTGGCTGAAAGGAAATTACCGCCCATAGCAAAAAAAACTTTTAGCTTGCCTTCGTGCATTGCTTTTATCGAATCGACCACATCGTACCCATGTTCGCGCGGTGGTTCAAAGCCAAAGACTTCTTTCAGCTTATCCAATTGCTTTTCGGAGGGTTTTTCCCATATCATCATCGTACGGTTGCCCTGCACGTTGCTGTGCCCTCTTACCGGGCATAAACCCGCGCCGGGTTTCCCTATGCTGCCTTTCAGCAATACCAGGTTAAGGATTTCTTTTATTGTATCCACTCCGTTGGTGTGCTGGGTAATGCCCATAGCCCAGCAAATAATTATTTTATGCTTATGCTTCAGCAGCTCGGCTGCCTCGCGGATCAGGTCTAAAGGCACGCCGCAAGCTTCTGCAAGTTCATCCAGGTCATATTTTTCAAGGTTATCAATAAAATCTTTATAGCCAACCGTATTATTTTTTATGAATTCTTTATCAAAAACTTTTCCCGGTGCTTTCTTTTCTTCCTCATAAAGCAGTTTCTCAATGGCATTTAACAAAGCCATGTCGCCGTTTATTTTTATTTGAAGGTAGATGTCAGCTAATTGTGTACTGAAGCCCATAAAGCCTTTTACCGTTTGCGGGTTTTTAAAAGCCATCAGTCCAGCTTCGCGCAGCGGATTTATTGCGATTATTTTCGACCCTTTCTTCTTGGCCTTTTCCAATGCGGTAAGCATCCGTGGGTGGTTAGTGCCGGGGTTTTGCCCCATAATGATGATTACGTCAGTATCGTAAAAATCATCAAGCGTTACCGTTCCTTTACCTATCCCGATAGTTTCAGAAAGCGCTGTGCCAGAGGATTCATGGCACATGTTGGAGCAATCGGGCATATTATTGGTACCAAACTCTTTTACAAAAAGCTGGTAGGTAAAGGATGCTTCGTTACCAGTGCGACCCGAGGTATAAAACACGGCCTCGTTGGGCGATTTCAGTTTGTTGAGATGATCTGCAATTTTTTTAAAGGCATCATCCCAGCTGATCGGCTGATAATGAGTACCGCCTTTTGGCAAATATACTGGCTGCGCTATTCTTCCCTTTTTCCCGATATCAAAATCATTCAATTCCGCGAGATCGGCTACCGAATTTTGGGCGAAGAATTCAGCGGTAAGTTTTCTGGTAGTGGCCTCTTCAGCGAGCTCCTTAGCACCATTTTCGCAATATTCGGCAATAGGTGAGCGGTCGTCATCAGGGTCCGGCCAGGCGCAGCCGGAACAGTCGAAGCCGCCCTTTTTATTCATATGGAACAGGCCCTTCATTCCCCTGATCAGCCCGTCCTCTTCAAACACATCCTTACCAGCCTCATAAACTGCGGGAATACCTGCCGCCCACTTTTTTGGTTCGGTCAGTTTTAAATCCAGCAGCCTTTCAGGATTTTCGGCTTCGGGGTGTTTTATTGTTTTGCTCATGGGGTATTCTTTGGGACTGTTCATCATAGTGACGATTTTTGCTCTTTCTGTCATTCTGAACGCAGTGAAGAATCTTCTACAACATGCATTAACGCTTTCTGTTATGGCGTAGAAGATCCTTCGCTCTCGCTCAGGATGACAAAGAGGGTTATATGCGGGCAGCGGCTCATCCCTCCTCCTCAAAATACTTCTCCGCTAACGGATTTGGGAAATTATCACTCTGATCTTCAGCAACCTCATCCAAACAGGTAAAATCTTTTTCTACCAGCAAATGCAAGCCGGCCTCGGTGTTTTCAAAACCAACCCGATCAGTATCCGCCAGCTCCTGCAGCATACTTTTCGGCATCAATAGCGTAATGGTATTGTTTATAAACGAAGCGGACAATTGGTCCCGGTCATTAAGTCGCAGCAGATAATGGAGCGATTGCTGATCAAAATCTATCTTATCATCAATATAACCCTCGTCGGTTAATTGTGCCACATCTGATCGTGTTAACCTGTATCTTAACGAATTTCCTTTAATACGTATTTTCATGGATAGGAAGTAAAATGCGGTGTGCCGCGGTGTAAATATTAAAACGCTGATCTCTTAAAAAACCAGCCAGTGTGATATTAAATTCCTCTGCCAGCTCAACAGCCAGGCTTGACGGCGCACCAACAGCAGCAATAATACATATGCCAGCCATAGCCGCTTTTTGCACCAACTCGAAACTTGCCCTACCGCTTAACAGCAAGATGGTTTTATTTAAGGGCAGCCAATTTTTATGCAAGGCCGCGCCGATCAATTTATCAAGTGCATTATGGCGGCCTACGTCTTCGCGCACCAGAAGCAATTCGCCCGTTATGGTGAATAAAGCCGAAGCGTGCAAGCCGCCAGTATCCTCAAAAACCTGCTGTTGCTTGCGCAAAATGCCTGGAAGTCGATAAAACAATTCGGAATTTATACTGATCTGATACTCTTTTTGGTCGTTGAAAGAACCAACCGTACGTATGGCTGCAATAGAACCTTTGCCGCAAACGCCGCAGCTGGAGGTGGTGTAAAAATTGCGCTCTGCGTTGCGGAGATTGGGTACGATGCCTTCAGCCAGTTTTACTTCCATCACGTTTTCCTTGTTCTCCGCACAGGCGATGAAACAATGCTCAATACCGGCTATGTCTTTCGCATTGCTTACAATTCCTTCGGTAAATAAAAAACCGGCTGCCAGTTCAGCATCATTGCCCGGGGTCCGCATCGTGACGGATACGTTTTGTATTTTCCGGTTATTTGCCTGGCAGTATTCCAATCTGATTTCCAGCGGTTCTTCAATAGCAAGCGCGTCCGAAGTGTTTTCGGCTCCGTCGTCCTTTATTTTTATAACAGCAGTACGCTTAACTGATTTTTCAGGCATATTCAAATATACAAATTAGCCCAACGATTGTTTAAATGTAGAGACGCAATACTTTGCGTCTCCGAACTGAAGGGTGGCAACACACCATCAGGGACGCAAAATGAGAGACGCAAAGTATTGCGTCTCTACGTTATCATTTTCCCCTATTTTGCCTTAAATTCGCCTTATGAAGATAAAAGTGCTGGCATTTGGTATTTCAAAAGATATTTTCGGAGGCTCATCAGTTAACCTGGAATTGGCGAACGATTCAACCGTTTATAACCTGCAGTATATGCTTGAACAGCAATACCCCCGCCTTCAGCAGCTAAAATCATACATGGTTGCGCTGAATAATGAGTATGCCCTACCCGGCGATACGATTCATGAACGCGATGAGATCGCTATTATTCCGCCGGTGAGCGGGGGGTGACACGATGTAGTCCTTCTATTCGTCACTTGATCAAATACTTGATTTACAAAAACATAATCACCTGTCAATCTGCCTTGTAATGGTCACGTCTGTTATCTTATCATCATCCGCAAGAAGGAAAGCTTTGCTAATGATGACTGAAAGTCCGGAGTCACCTTCAAAAGGCAGAAAAACATTTTCTGCTATATTTTTTTGAGAGCGATCTGGCACGATACACAGATATTGATCATTAGGTTCCATCAGGATGTTAGTGCTGCCTAAATGAATTTTGTAGACCCTCTTTTTTCCTGTCACCACCAAAAACTTATCTTTTATTTCAGTAACTTTAGCTATTTTCAATCTTGGCAAAAGCCTTTCCAGTATTTCTTTCCGGTTTTTTGAAACTTCCGTTAATTCGCCGAAGGCATAGGCCTGCCAATAATCGCGGTAGGCAGGCATACCGCCGTTATCGCGCCAGGTCGGGTCATTCCCTACGCTTGCTACACCCACAAAAAGATCAACGTCGCGCATCACCTCTGAAAATACAACTACTGGTACAAACGCAAGATCTAACGGCTCATTAGTTCGCATATTTTTGAACCTGACCTGGTCGGTAGAAACATAATTGAAAATACCGCTGTCTGACAGATCTCTCTCATTACCCACCGAATTGGTCCAATATTCGGCTATAAGCTGACTTTGGGGCAGAGTAATTTGCGCTGTACCGTCTGAACCACCGTCAAATGCCCCCTGCAGGGAATACCGCCAATTTCGACTCTTGGCTAACGAGTTGAATTGGTGCTGCTTTAAAATGTGCCCGGCCATACGGTTGCTGTAGCTGCGTGTGTTAATTTCAGCGTCAGTAAGCAGGTAGATTTCCCGAAAGGCCTGTTTAAAAGGCTGTTGAATTTCTTTAGCTATCAAAAAATCCCGCCATTGCCGCACATTCTCAAGCGTATCTGTAGCTGGGTGCCATAGCGTTATCATGTTGTTGTGACCCGGCTCGACCGCTTCTCCGAAACTATTAACCCAGTTTCCAGCCAACCACAATGCGTCGATCACTTGTCCCTGATCCTCAAATCGCCAGATCAATTTGCGGGCTATAAACGATATCAAGCCATGATTGAAATAATAGGTATCAAAATGGTCATAGGTCATTTTACGTTCGGTCCTGAGGCTAAGATCAAGCCGGTCGCGCTGAGTACTAAGAGCGGTTCCTATTTGCTTAGCTATATCTTTTATTTTAGCTAACTGCTCACCCTGTTTCTCTTTAACTATTACCGGGTCGGTCTTTTGCGGCGAGCCATCGCTTTTATACCAATTTAAATTAACTTTTCCCACTTTTTCAATCTTCAGCACTGCTTTATAACCTTCCAGTTCAAAGCCAATTTCGCCATTAAGCAGATCAAAATCATCAACTGCCAGGTCCTCAAATTCTTCAACTGGCATACCCCTCTCTGTTGCCGCAGCTTCAATATATCTTTGGATCAGCGCTTGCGAGCTGGTTTGTTTTGTTCGCAGCTTAAGCCGCGAGAGGTGACCAATTCCTCCCAGCCCTTCCGATTTATATAGCGTAAAAACACAAGCGTTGCCAATAGCTGAAGCTGTTTGGCCGATACCTGGTATCTTGCGATAAGACCTATCAGCTACGGCAGCGATTGACTGCAATAATTCTGCATCATTAAAATTTGAACAAAGCCATATAAACCCTTTCAGGCATTCAGCATTTACATCTGCTATAAAAGTATGGGTTATTGCATAAGGGCCATTGTTGACCTTTTCTTTTAGCCGGACAATAAAAGCCGACCAATTTTTGATCGTCGCCTGAAATTTTTCCATGCCCAATTCCTTAACGATAGTCACGCCTTTATCAAGAAATTTTTTTGACGGCTTGCCTCCACTGGCTTTCTGGCAAAATGCGATCAATTGGTACCATTTAGGCTTTTCAGCATCCGGCAAATCGCTGATCAATTTATTTGCATAAGTAGCAAAATCATCTTCGCCCAGAAAGAAAGCAGGTTTAATAATCGGTTCGGTTCCTTCCGGTTTGTATAATATAACAGCAATCTGTTCTGTCAATTTTGGGCATTCTTTCCTATTATCATAATTCTTGCTATGATTAACACGGTCTTGCAATTTCCTTAGTGCAATTTCAACTTGATGTGGTAGCGCTAGGCCCTGGTATTTTTTTTGAATAAGGCTTACAAAACTTTTTACCGGCCACCGGAAAACATCAATATTAGAGTATACGTTGTAATTAGTAAATGCAACGGTAAGCAGCTCAATATCATCGGCGTCTAACACCAACTTATGGCGAAAAAGCTGTTCAACAAACGCCAAACGGATATGTTTTTTTCTTCTATCAGCTTCCGGAACGGCCAATGAAAGAAATTTGTCTCTATCACGATCGATTAGTTGCATTTGCTCAAAAATAAACCCTATCCTTTCTTTATCGGATAGGGCGAGAACAAATTCACTAAACACTTTAATTTCCGTAGCCTTTAAACTATACCAATAGTGTACCCCTGCGGTTTCCCTGCATGCTTTTTCTATAATATCATCGTATTGATCCTGAGGCTGTTTAACGCTCCCCGACAGCAAATTTTTAAAAAAATGTCCTATTCCCATAAATCAACCTCCAACAAGGGGTGTTAATTTTACAAAGCTAACCGTGCTGTCGTTGTTCAGCATGACCTCATCGTCGAGCGATTCAGCCTGTACATTATCGATAATTACAAAGAAGCCATTTTTTTGGAAAGCGTCCAGCGCAGTGTAAAGTTGTTTCTCCGCATCCACTTTTATCTTTGGTTTAACGCGGAAACCATTTAAGGCTACTTCGGCATCTTTAGGTTGCACGAGGCCGCGATATATTTCTGGAAGTCTTTGATTATAGTCCTCCACCTCGGCATATACCCTGGCTTCAATAATATCCTTTACTGTTAAGCGCTCGCCCGAAATAGAGATACTGATCTCGTTCAATATTTTGCCGGCAAAAGTTTCATCAGTGAATTTAAGTCTTAATGTATCCATTTGTGATTGATTAAAAAGTAGTTGAAAGTAGGGATTTGGCATGAGGTAACAAATAAATAAAAAAGGAAATTTGTTGATTCCACTAAATCATGGCATCTCACCAAAATTAAATTGATAATAATTTCCTTTTCTCAAAAATACTTCTTTTATTTACTACGTCAATTGTCGTACGCCAAATAAGGTAGATGGATCAACGCCATGAAAGAAGCAAAAAAGAACCCGCCCACCAACGCCGAGCTTGAAGTGCTGGAAATATTGTGGAAACAAAAAAAAGCAACCGTGCGTGAAGTTTATGATATCATTTCGGCCAGCAAGGAATGTGTTTATACCACCACGCTGAAAACCATGCAAAAGATGACAGCCAAAGGATTGATAGACCGTACCATTGATAACCAGAAACATGAATATTACGCCTTAGTGGAAGAGGTCAGCGTGCGGAACAGCTATGTGAAAGATATCATCAACAAATTTTTCAAAGGCTCTTATTCAAAGCTGGCCCTGCATGCGCTGGGTAATTCATCAAACGATGAGGATATTGAGGAGCTGTCGGCCCTGGTTAATAAGTTAAAACAAGAAAAAAATTAAGGTTATGAAAGCAGCAGAATGGCTAAATACAGAGATGTTCAAAGTGATCGGTTGGACCATCATACACTCCATGTGGCAGTTTTTAATTCTCTTTGCCGCGCTGAAGATCTTGTTGCAGATCATCAGTAAAAATCACGCGAGCCTGCGCTATATAGCTGGTATTGTTGTGTTATGCGGAGCGGTGATCTGTTCAATCGTAACCATAAATCATGAATATAAATTATTCTTTAGCGGTGATGCCAACCACGTTGTTGATCTTAACAATGTAGTTAGGAACAGTTCACCCACCAAATATTATGCTAATAACTTCACCAATAATGCGGCGCCCTCCCCCGTTGTTGTGGTTTTAAATTTGCTGAATATCATCAGTCCGTATTTAACATTTGCCTGGATTGCAGGAATGTTGTTGTATATGATGAAAATATTTACGGGCGGCCTTTATCTCAGTAGTCTCCGAAAACTACCAACAGAGCTTTTCCCTGATATTGATAAAAAAATGATGCTGTTGCGTGACAAGATGCAGATCGGCAAAGCAGTAAGGTTGATCATAACACATAAGATCCACCAGCCGCTTACGTTCGGCTCGCTCAAGCCTGTCATTTTGTTACCCTGCAGCTATGTTACCCAGGTGCCGGTTGAGCAGTTGGAAATGATAATTGCCCATGAACTGGCGCACATCAAACGTTATGATTACCTGGTGAACCTGGTGCAGGCATCACTGGATGCCATATTCTTTTATAACCCATTCTTTAAACTGATCTCCAATGCAGTTAGGGACGAACGGGAATGTTGTTGTGATGATATGGCTGCCGCCTGCGGTGGTGATAGCCGAACAATGGCGCTTGCCCTAACCAATTTAAAAGTTTTAATCAGCTACCCCACCCTGTCGCTATCTGCCGTTCCGAGAAAAAGCACTTTCATGGACAGGATAAACCGTTTAATTTCTCCTGAAAGTCGGCCACGGATATCTGTAAAAACGTTTCTGCTCACTTTCTTTATTACCGCGTTAACGCTGACGTTGTTGACCAAGTGCGTTTATTACCAGAAAGAATACGCTAACCTGCCGCTAGCTACCGATCAGATAACCCAATTGCTGACCGATAACCAGGCTAACTATAAGGAGCAGGTATTTGGCTATACCAAAGCAAACAAGGATCATGAGATCTTCCTCGTATCCACTATACAGGGCGAAGCATTATACGCCTACCTTGACGGCACTGAACTATCAAAAAATGAGCTGCAGCAACTGGTAAAAGTTTTGCAGCAAAAAAGAACTGTCACCGCCGCAGAAATGGCCCGCATGGCGAAAGATCCTGCCAATATCAGGTATGAGCGCCACGCCAGGATTGCAGCTGAGACTGACTCGCTGAACAAGATCATCAACGGTACAAGATCGGCGATAGCCGTTCATCCTTCGGCAGAATTAAAAAGCTGGCTTAAAGAACTCAACAAACAGGTCGACATCAGAAACAAAGAAGAAGTAAACCTATCAATGGAAGAATACCGGGCGGCAGTTAAAAACATCCCGTTTGACGTGAAGCTTCATGTACTTTTAACAAAAATCATTAAAAATAAAGAATATACGCCGACGGATGCGAACGAGCTAAATGAGCTGATTGGCAAGAAGCAGGGAATATAGATCGCTGCAGCGCTTTTTATGGATTTTTCAAAACGCGAAGATAAGGCCAAAATCAAAATTAGTGGTGACAGTGTTTTGTCACCTTGAAGGGGTCTATTTTTGGCTTAGTGTAAATCGCAAATAACTAAAAATGAGAACGTTCACGAAAATATCGCCATGAACGCGGTGAACGTGAACATAAGTTGAGGGGTGCGAAAAACGCGCATTTTGCTTGTCAATGACAATAAATATGCAATTCTGTCAAAAGCTCCAACTTGTTCAAATCACTCCCCTTTGTATCATCCTTCACACAAATTATCAATTTCGTAATTTATTGGTTATTTTGGCCGCCGAAATTATCAATAAATAAAAATGCGTTATTCAAAATTAAACTATTTACTAAGTGCATTGGGTTTGGTCCTGGTCACGGCGGGGGCTTCGGCACAAACACAAACTGACTCTATAAAATACGATCACCAGGAAGTTTTCGGCCCAATTACCTGGCCAACCACCCCCGGTGATACCCGCTCGCCAAGCGGACAGCCCGGCCAGCATTACTGGCAAAACCGCGCCGATTACCTGATAAAGGCAAGCTTGAATGAAAACAGTGCAGATACGTCAATCACCGGAGAAGCAACCATATCATACACTAATAACAGTCCTGACAATCTCGACCACCTTTGGCTGCAATTGGATCAAAATCTTTTTAAACCAGATTCACGCGGGGCGGCAACCGTTCCAATCGGCGGCGACCGCTTTGATGTAAAGGGTTTTAGCAAAGGTGGCTATCATATTGAATCCGTTTCGGTAACTTACAAAGGTCAAACTTATAAGGTTGATCCCGTAATCACCGATGCACGTATGCAAGTGCGGCTAACCACTCCAATGGGGCCGAAAGGTGAAAAAATACAAGTAAAAGTAAATTACAGCTTTTCAATACCGTTTTATGGCGCCGACCGCATGGGCCGTAAAAAGTTTAAACAAGGCTATGTTTATGAATTAGCGCAATGGTACCCGCGCATGTGTGTTTATGATGACGTAGAAGGATGGAACACCCTGCCCTATATGGGCTTAGGTGAATTTTATTGCGACTACGGCGACTTCGACTATTATATTACTGCGCCTGCGAACATGACAGTGGTTGGCTCCGGCGACCTTCAAAATGGCGATAAGGTGCTTAGCGCAAAACAACAAAGCCGTTTGGCCGAAGCCCGCAATAGCGACAAAACAACCATGATCATTACTCCTGAAGAGGTTGGGCAGGAAGCCACGCATCCTTTTAAAGGCACGCTGACATGGCATTTTAAAATGCAGAATACCCGTGATGTAGCATGGGCTGCTTCAACCGCATTTATATGGGACGGAGCAAAGGTTAACCTTCCTTCGGGGCGTAAAACCATTGCCATGAGCGCCTACCCTGCTGAAAGCGCAGGCAACGATTCATGGGGACGCTCAACCGAATACCTTAAAAACAGTATGGAAATTTATTCAAAGGAGTACTTTGAATATCCATGGAATTCGGCAGTGAGTGTATCTGGCGTAGCATTAGGTATGGAATACCCGGGCATCATTTTCTGTCTGAACAATCTGAAGAATGGTAATCTTTGGGGTGATATTACACACGAAATAGGTCATAACTGGTTCCCGATGATTGTTGGCAGCAACGAGCGCAAATACATGTGGCAGGACGAAGGCTTTAACACCTTCATTAATCAATACGCCACAAAAATGTTCAACAACGGCGAATATTATAACGCCAAAAACAGACCGGCAGTTGGTATAGCAGTGATGATGAAACGTGAGAAAGACCCATTAATGGTTGCCCCTGAAGCGCAAAACGAATATGGCCAATATTACGTTAAAACTTCATTAGGACTGGATATGCTGCGTAATGTGGTGCTGGGTCCCGATCGTTTTGACTATGCTTTTCATGAATATATTAAACACTGGGCCTTTAAGCATCCGTTGCCGTATGACTTTTTCAGGGCAATGAATGACGCTTCAGGTGAGGACCTGAACTGGTTCTTCCAGCCCTGGTTCTTTACCACGTGGAAACTTGACCAGGCCATACAAGGTGTAAAATATGTAAAGGATGACGTAACCAAAGGCGCGCAGATCACGCTGGTAAATAAAGAAAAAATGGCGATGCCCGTTGATCTGAAAATTACACAGGCAAATGGCAAAACCGAAACTATTCACCTGCCGGTAAACATATGGCAGCGCGGCGGCGTTTGGACATTTATTTACCCATCTACTTCGGCAATACAGTCGATGGAGCTTGATCCGGATAATCAACTGCCGGATGCGGACAGAAAAAATAATGTTTGGAACGGCAAGTAGTGTTGATTTCGGATTTTCGAAGTCGGAAGTCAGATATCAGAAAAAATTAGAGATTTGAAAAAAGGCCCGGTTTGTGAAATACCGGGTCTTTTCTTTTGCTAGTTAATGAGCCTATACACTCGTTTAAAACAGCTTCCCAAAAATGGTCACAGAGGACTGCGTATTAAGTATGCTAAAATAAATAAATGCAAAATTCCACATCCGAAATCCGAAATCTCCCTTCCTTCTTTCACCGCAAAACCCTAATTTCGCCGACACAGAAAAGAGGAAAAAGATTTGGATTATTTACAGGGATTGAACCCCGAACAGCAGGCGGCAGTAAAACAAATACAGGGGCCGGTAATGATCATTGCCGGTGCCGGATCTGGCAAAACACGGGTTATTACTTACAGAGTGGCGCACCTTATTCGCAACGGGGTGGATGCTTTTAATATACTTGTACTCACCTTTACCAATAAAGCGGCGCGGGAAATGCGCGAACGTATTAACCACCTGGTAGGCCCCGATGCCAAAAACATCTGGATGGGTACTTTCCACTCAGTTTTTGCAAAATTACTGCGGGTTGAGGCGGATAAAATTGGCTATCCCAATAATTTTACCATTTACGATACCGACGACAGCAAAAGCGTACTAAGGGCCATTTTAAAGGAAATGAGCCTTGACGATAAATTGTACAACGCCAATTTTGTGCACAACCGAATATCAGCGGCAAAAAACAACCTAGTATCGTGGCAGGAATATCAGAAGAACGAGCAAATTCAAGCGGATGATTTTGCAAGCGGCAGAGGGATGCTGGGAACAATTTATCAAAATTATGTAAACCGTTGTTTTCGCGCTGGTGCCATGGATTTTGACGACCTTTTGTTTAAAACAAACGAGTTGCTTAAAAACCACCCTGAGGTGCTTAACAAATACCAGCACAAGTTTAAATACCTTATGGTGGACGAATACCAGGATACCAATTTTTCGCAGTATCTGATTGTAAAAAAGTTGTCGGCCGTTAACGAAAATATTTGCGTGGTTGGCGATGATGCACAAAGTATATATGCATTCAGAGGGGCCAATATCCAGAATATCCTCAATTTTGAAAAAGATTACCCAGACCTGAAGATATTTAAACTTGAACAAAACTACCGGTCGACACAGAACATCGTAAACGTTGCCAATAGCATTATTGCCAATAATAAAGAGCAACTGAAAAAGAATGTTTTTTCGGAAAAGGAAACCGGCGACAAGATAAAGGTAATGCGTGCTTTCAGCGACAATGAAGAAGGGAAGCTTGTTGCCGAAGGTATAATGCAGGAAAGATCTACCAAAGGGCTTAAATGGCATGATTTCGCTATCCTTTACCGCACTAACGCGCAATCCCGGTCGATGGAGGAAGCATTGCGAAAGCTAGGTACGCCTTATAAGATTTACGGTGGCCTTTCGTTCTATCAGCGCAAGGAAATAAAGGACCTTATAGCCTATTTCAGATTAACCTATAACCCAAATGACGAGGAAGCATTAAAAAGAGTGATCAACTACCCTCGCCGCGGCATTGGAGATACCACTGTTGACCGTATTATTGTCAGCGCCGATCAGCATAAGATCACGCCATGGGAGGTGATCATTGATCCGGTAAAGTATTTGGATGGACGAACATCGGCTTCAGTTGGTGTTTTTGCAACCATGATCCAAAGCTTCCAGGTGATTACAAAAACGCTCACGGCCTATGATGCCGCAATTTATATCGCACAACATTCGGGCCTGCTAAAAGACCTTTATGAAGATAAATCGGTTGAGGGGCTTAACCGCTATGAGAATATCCAGGAGTTGTTAAACGGTATTAAAGAATTTGCGGAGCGGGAAGACATTGAGGAAAAGGGGTTGGATATATTTATGCAGGATATAGCCTTACTTACCAATGATGATAAAGACAATAATCCGGATGCCGATACGGTTTCGTTGATGACCATCCATTCGTCAAAAGGACTGGAGTTCCCGCAAGTATATGTAGTTGGATTGGAAGAAAATTTGTTCCCCTCACAAATGTCGCTCAACTCCCGGAGCGACCTTGAGGAAGAGCGTCGTTTATTTTACGTAGCTACGACCCGCGCGGAAAACAAATTAACTTTAAGTTATGCAACTTCACGGTTCAAATTCGGGACTTTAATAAATTGCGAACCAAGCCGGTTTCTTGATGAAATTGATGCAAGGTACCTGGAGCTTGATTTTACGGCCAAACCGGTAACCGGTAATAACCCATTTTTTGATGATGAACGCAGCGAATGGGGCAAGCGTGGAGATACTTTTTCAAAGCCGAAGCCACCTGTGGTTAAAACAACTTCAGTATTGGCTAAGGCCCATGTACCCACTGCAGGTTTTGCGCCATCGGACACCTCCGGCCTACAGGTTGGAATGGAAGTTGAGCATGAACGGTTTGGATTTGGCAAAGTAATAAGCCTGGAAGGCAATAAGCCGGATATCAAAGCAACCATCTTCTTTAAAGAGATCGGTCAAAAGCAGCTGCTCCTAAAATTCGCCAAATTGCGTATAATTTAAATCTTAATTAAAAATTACCCAATTTTCGTGGAAAATATTCTACACCTGTGTGCGCTTTTAATTTATTAATTGTCCCGCAAGTGGTTTTTATCCATTAATTAACAGGTGGCATACAATTTGACGTTCGGTAAACACCGTAATTATATTAATAAAAGTATTTGTACAACCATGACTATTGAAAACTCAAAAAAGAAAACCAATAAATCTGTTGGTAAAAACATCAGGACCTTGCGTCACCAACGTGGTTGGAGTCAGGAAGATATAGCCAACCGCCTGGGAATTTCTATTCCTGCTTTCTCAAAAATTGAAACCGGTGTAACTGACATTAACCTTTCGCGTCTTGAGCAAATTGCCAACATCTATGAGATCAATGTTATCAACTTATTATCGCTGGATATTGAGGAAGTTGAACCTCAGATTTCAAATTTAAGCATTGCGCAAAAGAAAATACTTGACCGCGAAAACGAGATCGCAAACCTGCAGCGCAAAGTTATCTTACTTTATGAAGAGCTTAGGACCAAAACCCCCGCGGCAGTTTAAGTTGTTATATTAACAGTTTCTAAAATAATCACAGTCGCCGTATCTGTATTTATGTACCGATGCGGCGATTTGCTTTTATTATATTTCATGGCAAAAACGCTATCAAAAAAATTCACGAAACCCGGGGTATTAAAACGCTGTGTGGTTTTAGAAATAAAAATCCAGTTATTTCGTAAAGCTAAAAGCAAACATGCAAACTGCTAACTTTTCTAAAACCCGGTCCTGCTTGGGTCATGAAGCATATCACTCATTTCGATGATCTTGTCATCAATTTCTGATACACTTTTATTCATCATCCTGATACATTCAGGCTCGTCAACCAAGCCCTCTTTTTCGAGGTTCAACAAACCTTTTAATGTTGCTATTGGTCCCCGTATCTGATGCGACAAGTAAGACGAATATTCTGAAAGTTTCTTATTTTTCACCTGCAGGTCTTTGGTCCTTTCATCAATAATTTCCTCCAGATGATGGTTGATCCTGTCGAGATTATCTTTTTGCCTTGAAACTTCAGCATTAAGGTTGGTTAGCTGAATATTAGTTTTTGCTTTACGTTTTACGTTATTTATAAGTAAACCTACCAATACCAACAACAAGCCCGCAACAATAGCTACGGCCCAAAACTTCACTCTGTCAAATTCCTGGCGCTGGCGCAAAATTTCATTTTCTCTTTGCCTGGCCTGCTGATTAACCTCTTCGCGCATCAAAGTTATCTGGGTTGAAGCATTTTGATTATATGCTGTACTGTCTTGTTTATAAATAATAGTCAGATAGTGTAAAGCTTGTTCATAGTTCTTGCGCTTTAGCTCAAGCTGATAACTGGTATGTTCAAAGTCTGACTCTAACTTATCATCCTTCAATATTTTCGAAAATGCTATTCCTTCCTGCACTGTTCTCCCTGCATCGGCAATTTGGTTTTTAGCAATATATAATTCAGCAAGGGTGAGGTCTATACTTGCTACAGGTTTATTTAGGTCCAATAGCTTGGCCTCTTTGTTCGCCTCCAATAATAGGGCTTCTGCTTTATCAAACTGGCGAAGATAAAAATATATTACACCCTTGTTTTGCGTACATTGGACCATGTTTATAGAATCTTTTAAAGCAATAAACATTTCATTGGCTTTAATGTCATAATTCAATGCCTGGTAAAAGTTTTTATTGCGATAATAAACACCTCCGATATTAAAATTCAGCTTGGCAATTAGTGGTTTGTCGGATAATTTTGTTGCAATGGACAATGCTTTATTAAAAAATTCTAACGATTTGTAATAATCGTTATCCAGGTATAGTATCCCGATGTTATTATAAACCTTTGCCTGACTTTGTAAATTATTGTTTTTCTTAAATATATCAAGAGCGGTCAAATAGCTGTCAATTGCTTTTTTTGGTTGATTTAAATAGTTGTAACCTATACCAATAACCCGATAGGACTCACCAATACCATTTGTGAAATTTAATTTTTGGGCCATAACAAGCGCCTTGGTTGCTTCACTCACGGTTTGGTCCGGATTTGTTAAGCGGCTTTTATAGGCCTGCTCGTTTAACTCAATAACCCTGGCGGTATCTTGCTGTATATCATTCGCCATTCCCTTCACAAATGAATGGCTAAATAAAACAATAAAAACAAAAAGCATCAAAGGTTTATTCATCGAGACACTATTACGTTCAATTTAATAGAAAGTTATATTTTATAAATATGAGCAATTAATGAGGTTAAAATCGTTAATTCATTAAATATTAAATTTTTTTTTTATCAAAACAGTTTATATTTTAAAAAATATTATATATTTGTTACTGATAGATTATTGGATACACAGAAATTGATTTGATAAAGATTTTTTGATGAACACGTGTTCAAACTGCATTTGATAATATAAACAGTTATTATGGTGCTGCCTCAAACAATTATTTAACATCTTCATTTTCCTAACAAGTCCATTAAAAAAGTTTCCTGATCGATACAGTTATTTTGATTTGATAAGCCTGTATTGTTTAATTTTTAGTGATATGAAAAAAATTACTTTTTCGGCAATAGCTATTTTTTCAATAGTTATTATTTCAGCATGCACCAAACAAGCTGAATCAAACTTTTCGTTTGATATTTCGAAGCAATTGTACGCAAATAACATTAAAAAAGATATAGGAACGGCGGATTAATCATATAAAACACAGCAAATTAATCAGATAAAATAAAATACCTAATTCAACTAATTATAATCTAAACAACTATCAACTATCCCAAACAAACAACATGAAAAAGCTATTATTTTCTTCATTAATCCTCTTAACTGCAGCGTCGCTCTCAACCTTCGCTCAAAACGGAAATTTATCTTCCGGAACCCTGAATACTAAAAAAGATATTGGCACTGCTGATCTGAACACTAAAAAAGATATTGGCACTGCTGACCTGACCACTAAAAAAGATATTGGTACTGCCGATTTTGACACCAAGAAAGATATTGGCACTGCTGATCTGAATACTAAAAAAGATATCGGCACGGCTGACTTGAACACTAAGAAAGATATTGGCACTGCTGACTTTGACACCAAAAAAGATATTGGCACTGCTGATCTGAATACTAAAAAAGATATCGGCACAGCTGACTTGAATACTAAGAAAGATATTGGCACTGCCGATCTTGACACTAAAAAAGATATTGGCACGGCTGATCTGAATACTAAAAAAGATATCGGCACGGCTGACTTGAATACTAAGAAGGATATTGGCACTGCCGATCTTGACACCAAAAAAGACATTGGTACTGCTGACCTGAATACTAAAAAAGATATCGGTACTGCTGATCTTGACACCAAAAAAGATATCGGCACTGCTGATCTGAATACTAAAAAAGATATTGGTACTGCTGATCTTGACACTAAGAAAGATATCGGCACTGCTGACCTGAATACTAAAAAAGATATTGGTACTGCTGATCTTGACACCAAAAAAGACATTGGTACTGCTGATCTGAATACTAAAAAAGATATTGGTACCGCTGATCTTGACACCAAAAAAGACATTGGTACTGCTGACCTGAATACTAAAAAAGATATTGGTACTGCTGATCTTGACACCAAAAAAGACATCGGTACTGCTGACCTGAATACTAAAAAAGATATCGGTACTGCTGACCTGAACTAATTTTCGTTCGCAGCTATTAGTAAAAATCGCAGGTCTGCGATTTTTTTTTGCCCTTTCAATTCGGATTTAGGCCAGCTATTTTCAATATTTAGTGACAAATGGCACCGCCACTAACTTACTAGCTGTAAGTATCTATATGTATTACAAGCGATTATATATATATAACTTATATATAACTTAATATAAGATATTTAAAGACAAAGCGCCTGCCATTCGTTTAATAGTTTGATAGAAGCCAGCTATGGATATTCAAATTATCCTGCTTTCCAACAAAACATCAGCTATATTTGCCTCAAATTATAAATATGCAACTTATAAAACAGTACATAGGGCAGCACAAACAACGGCTGTTGGATGAGTTATTTGATTTACTGCGTTTTCCCTCTGTAAGCGCCGATCCGAAATACAAACAGGATTTATTAAAAACTGCTGAATTTGTGGCTGAAAAACTACGTGACGCAGGGGCTGATAAAGTGGAAGTTTGCCAAACGGCAGGTAACCCGATAGTTTATGGAGAAAAAATTATTGACACATCAAAACCAACGGTATTAGTATATGGGCATTATGACGTGCAACCGGCTGACCCGCTTGAATTATGGGAAACGCCCCCTTTTGAGCCTACTGTGCGGGATGGTAAAATATATGCCCGCGGCGCCTGCGATGATAAGGGACAATTTTATATGCATGTAAAAGCATTCGAATTGATGATGCAGACAGGCACTTTGCCTTGCAATATCAAATTCATGATAGAAGGTGAAGAGGAAGTAGGTTCATCGAACCTTGGTATTTTTGTTAAACAAAACAAAAACAGACTAAAGGCTGATGTTGTGTTAATTTCAGACACCTCGATGATCAGTATGGAACACCCATCGCTGGAAACAGGTCTTCGAGGCCTATCATACGTTGAGGTTGAAGTGACTGGCCCCAACCGTGACCTGCATTCGGGTGTATATGGCGGGGCGGTAGCAAATCCTGCAACGATACTGGCCAAAATGATCGCCTCATTACATGATGAAAATAACCATATAAGCATTCCTGGCTTTTATGACAATGTAATTGATTTAACTATCGAAGAACGCAAAGCCCTAAATAGCGCACCATACAATGAGGAAGAATATAAAAAGGATTTGGGCGTTGACGAGTTGTGGGGTGAAAAAGGCTATACCACATTTGAGCGCACCGGCACCCGCCCTACCCTGGAAGTAAATGGTATTTGGGGTGGATATATCGGCGAAGGAGCGAAAACTGTATTGCCATCAAAATCCAATGCCAAAATTTCGATGCGGCTGGTCCCCAACCAAACTTTTGAAGAGATAACCCAACTTTTTACTACCCACTTTGAAAAGATAGCTCCCAAATCCGTAAAAATAAAAGTAACACCTCACCACGGCGGCGAACCCGCTGTAACCCCTACTGATAGTGTTGCTTACCGGGCAGCACAAAAAGCTATTGCCGAATCATTTGGCAAAGATCCGATACCAACGCGTGGCGGCGGCAGCATTCCTATTGTTGCTTTATTTGAAGCTGAATTAGGTATTAAAACGGTATTAATGGGATTTGGACTTGATAGCGACGCTTTGCATTCGCCAAATGAAAAGTATGACATTTTCAATTATTATAAAGGCATTGAAACCATCCCACTTTTTCATAAATATTTTGCGGAGTTGAGTTCTGGTGATTAGAGATTAGAGACCAGAGATCAGTTTTTGTAAGAATCATGAAATTTTAGAAATAGCAGAATAATTGAACCGATTCTGCTATTCACGAAAGTCTTATTATGCTGGTTTACACGGTAATCTTCTCACATTTTTTCAAAAACTCTTCATCAGCATCAGCGCCAATGCCCGGTGTATCATCAATGTTCAATTTATAGCCGTTGTAACTAACGCCGCCAATACATGGGTCCTCCAGGTGTCCCAGCATACAGGTATCCATGTCGTAAAATTTGATGTTAGGGCTTGCATAAACAAAATGCAATTTAGCGCTTAAAGCAATCCTACTCTCCAGCATGCCGCCCATCATACACGGAATACCTTTTTCGGCAGCAAGATCATGGATTTGTTTGGCTTCATAGATGCCTCCTGATTTAGCCAGCTTTATGTTAATGTAATGGCATGAACCACTGTTAATTTGCTTACGGGCATCATGATGATTAAAAACACTTTCATCAGCCATTATTTTCACAGGCGAAAGTTGCATCAATTCAGGCAATCGATCATCATACCAGGTGCGCATTGGCTGCTCGCAAAATTCAATATCATATTTACTTATGGCCTGCAATGCGTAAACAGCATCATCAAAACTCCAGCCCTGGTTGGCGTCAATACGTATTTTCATTTCACAGTCGACAGCTTCACGGATTTGTTTAATACGTTCAACATCTTTAATAGCATTTTTGCCAAGCTTGACTTTTAGAATATTTGCGCCAGATTTTTTAAACTCCAAAGCTTTACTGGCCATTATATCCGGTGCGGCTATTCCAATTGTTATATCAGATTCCACAACACATTTATCGCCGCTTAAAAATTTATATAACGGCAAGCCTGCATTTTTTGCAGCTATGTCATACAGCGCCATGTCAAAGGCGCTTTTTATTGTGGCATTACCTGCAATCAGACTGTGCAGCTGCTGCATTCGCGTAGCAATATCCAATGCATCCTGCCCTATCCATAACTTCGCAAACTCGCGGGCTATAACAAGGCAGGTATCTTGCGTTTCGCCTACAATGGGAGGAAAAGCAGAGCACTCTCCTACTCCGTAAAATCCTGCATCTGCATGAACGCGAATAAATACATTTTGTGCATAAGCCATAGTACCCGTTGCGATGGTAAACGGTACCATAGGGATGCTAAATCGATAGATATCTATTTTGGTGATAGTGGTAGATTTTTGTTTCAATTTTTTCTTGTTGAAGTGAGGTAAAGGTAAAATGTTGTAATTTTACGGCATAATCAAACTTTAAATTAATTTGATCTTTCGGTCTTTTCCGTCTTCCGGACTACAAAAACATTTGCACTTTAACACAATTGCACTATATTTGCGTTACTTCTTCAAGTAAAATTCAACTTTAGCCTCTAATTCCCAACCAATTCAGGGAAAAATGTCTGTGCTAATTTCAAACTTCCATTAATTTACAAAACACAAGCATAAATAACTATGCCAGAAAATTTTGATTATAACTCAACCAGGAACAAGCTTATCCTGTCTGAATATGGCCGCAACGTACAGAATATGGTAAAATATATTGTTGCGCTGCCTACAAAAGAAGAACGCAACCGGTATGCACAGGTAGTGATAGACCTGATGGGGTTTCTAAACCCCCACTTGCGCGATGTTGCCGATTTTAAACATAAACTGTGGGACCACTTACATATTATATCTGATTTCCAGATAGATGTAGATTCGCCATACCCAAAACCTTCGCCCGAAGCCATTCATCTGAAACCCGAGCCATTAAGGTATCCGCATCAGCGCATTAAATACAAACATTATGGCAAAACTATCGAGTTGATGATAGAAAAGGCCAAAAGCATCGATGATCCTGATCGTAAACGACATATGGTACAAGCGGTTGCCAACTTCATGAAAATGGCTTATGTACAATGGAATAAAGATTCGGTAACCGACGAAATGATAATATCAGATCTTTATCACCTATCAGGGGGGCAATTAAAGCTTGAAGAAAACGTCAACCTTAATCGCGTTGAATATCGCCCGATGCAGCACAATAGCAACAATAACCAAAACAACCGGGGCCGCACAAATCAGAACAACCGTGCGCGAACTAATAATAATAACCCGAGAAATAACAACAACCAAAACCGCAACCGTAACAGCGGAGGGTCGAAAAAATATTAATTCCTGTTGGTTCATAGTTCATGGTTGATAGTTCATGGTTCATTGCTATTTTTGCGGCTTCCATGGACTATCAACCATTAATTTTGAACTATCAACCATGAACTACCATGAATAATGCATTTGTAATAAATGGCGGCAAGCCGCTAAAAGGCGAAATTATACCCCAGGGGGCAAAAAACGAAGCTTTACAGGTTATTTCGGCTGTGCTTTTAACATCCGAAAAGGTAACCATAAGCAATATTCCAGATATAAAAGATGTTAATAAACTGATTGAATTGCTGGGCGATATGGGCGTTGGCGTTGAACAGCTCACGCCTGACACCTACAGTTTTGAAGCAAAAAATATTGATCTCGACTTCTTTCTTTCAGAGGCGTTCAAAGAAAAAGGCGGTGGTCTTCGCGGCTCCATTATGATAGTTGGCCCGCTGCTGGCCCGTTTTGGCAAAGCATCTATACCCAAGCCCGGTGGCGATAAAATTGGCCGCCGTCGCTTAGATACACATTTTCTGGGTTTTGAAAAACTTGGCGCTCAGTTTAATTATGATCCTACGAACGGTTTTTTTAATGTAGATGCCTCAAATTTACAAGGCACCTACATATTGTTGGATGAAGCATCGGTAACCGGTACAGCGAATATTGTTATGGCCGCCGTGCTGGCAAAAGGCACTACCACTATATATAATGCTGCCTGCGAACCATACTTGCAGCAATTATGCAAAATGCTTAACCGCATGGGTGCAAAGATTAGCGGCATAGGCTCAAACCTGCTATCCATTGAAGGCGTTACAGAGCTGGGTGGTACGGAACACCGTTTATTACCAGATATGATCGAGATCGGTTCATTTATTGGCCTGGCAGCCATGACTGAATCGGAGATCACTATAAAAAATGTTCAATACAAAGAACTGGGCATGATCCCAGATGTTTTCAGGCGTTTAGGTATCCAATTTGAATTAAGGGGCGATGATATCTATATCCCTGCTCAAAAACATTATGAGATAGATACTTTTATTGACGGATCTATCATGACAATTGCTGACGCCCCATGGCCGGGTTTTACCCCAGATCTGCTGAGCATTTGTTTGGTAGTCGCCATACAAGCTAAGGGCTCTGTGCTGATCCACCAAAAAATGTTTGAAAGCCGCTTGTTTTTTGTAGACAAATTATTGGATATGGGTGCCCAGATCATTTTATGCGATCCGCATCGTGCTACAGTGATCGGCCTGGATAAACAAGTTCAATTGCGCGGTATATCGATGACATCGCCCGACATACGCGCTGGTGTTGCCTTACTTATCGCAGCATTATCGGCAAAAGGTAAATCTACCATTTATAATATAGAGCAGATAGAACGCGGTTACCAGCACATAGATAAAAGGCTGATCGCGCTGGGAGCGGATATAACGAGAATTTGAGGTAGTGATTCGAGATTAGCGATCAGAGGTTAGTTGATTTTGCGGGCCAAAGTAGTTTTTTCAACTAATCTCTAATCTCCAGTCTCTAATCTCTAATTTCCGACTAAAATACTATCTTCGTCTAAACCCATTACAACATGCCCTACCAAAACCGGAGATCAACTTATGCGTACTTCATACTGATCTTTGTATTGATTAAAATAGGTTTAAACCTGTTGGCAATAAGTCATTTTGGCTTCCACCGCGACGAATTTTTGCACCTGGTGCTTGCAGACCACCTTGATTGGGGCTATAAGGAAGTTCCACCGTTCATCGCGCTGCTGGCAAAAATATCTTCAGTTGTTTTTGGTGATTCGGTTTTTGCAGCACGCATATTCCCTACCATTTTCGGGGGCCTTATCGTGTGGTTCACAGGATTGATAACCGTAGAATTTGGCGGCAAGAAATTCGCTATAGCCCTCGCCTGCCTGGTTATGATATTTTCTCCTGCTTTTGCCGCAAGCGATTACCTTTTTCAGCCGGTAGTTTTCGATCAGCTTTGGTGGGTGATGGCAGTCTGGCTGCTTACAAAGTATTGCAATACTTCATCTGTTAAATATTTATACTGGCTGGGTGTGGTTGTTGGCCTGGGGCTACTGACCAAATACACCATGGGCTTTTTTACTTTCGCCTTATTGTTTGGCATAGCCATCAGCAAACAACGAAAGATGTTGTTAAACAGGCATATTATAGGGGCTGGATTACTTGCGTTTGTGATCTTTTTGCCAAACATAATATGGCAGCTTACCCATCACCTGCCGGTAATTACACACATGAAAACGCTGCAGAAAGAACAGCTTGATTACAACAAACCAACCGATTTCATCATACAGGAGTTAATGGTGCACGGTATCGCTTTATTTGTTTGGCTCACCGGGTTTATATTCCTCTTGTTTTCAACCAGGCTGCATAAGTTTCAGTTCATAGGCATCGCATTCATATTAATATTTGCTTTCCTACTGGTGATGAATGGTAAGGATTATTACCTGTTTGGTGCTTATCCAATGCTTTTTGCCGCCGGCGCATTTGGCTTTGAACGATGGTTGAAAGCTAGTGGTTATGCACTTCGTGGATTAGTGATCGCTTTATTTACTGTTCCAAATCTGCTTTTGTTCCCGATGTTATTGCCTTTTTTAACCTTAAATCAAACATTAGCTTTTTTTAAGTTTGCAGACAAGAACCT